>JAEEGH010004508.1_pt1 | contig 35685 bp, 20 predicted proteins | sample 9134181 | NCBI WGS metagenome assembly JAEEGH01 (sample SAMN16246544, study PRJNA631951) | gut metagenome | biome: gut microbiome; feature: rumen; material: DP-attached | host: Bos | place: Iran: Karaj | collected 2018-10
ATGGATGACGATGCTATACAATGGACGCGAGGTTCACTTCACCAAGGATGACCTTATTATATATACCCCAGGGATTGTGGTAAGCGTTAGTGATATCTCTGATGACTATCGTGGCATCTGCCTTGTGGCCGACAAGGACTTTGTCTTCGAGTCGCCGACGATGCGCGATGCCATCCGTGCCGCCTATCTCCCTGCGGTGGAACTGAGAGAGCCGCGTTTAACCCTTGCGGAAGAAGATAAACTCCACCTCATGGAACTAATGGGGATTATACTTCGCTATCTCCTCTCGGCTGATCATCCTTTCCGTAGCGAGTGCCTCCGTACCACATACGGCCTCTTTCTGCTTGAACTTAACGCCATCCAGGAACGAACCATCCGCAACCGCCGGTTTCCCAAACGCATTGAGGAACTGTTCTTCGATTTCCTTCGTCTTGTACCCATCCACTTCGCCGAGCACCATGATGTCGCCTTCTATGCCTCACAACTTTGTATCACACCGCGCTATCTCTCACAGATTGTCCGTGAGGTTTCAGGCCGCACAGTTGTCGACTACATCAACCAGATGCTTCTGATGGAGACCTCCTACCTGTTGCAACAAACCTCACTCCCCATCGCAGATATAGCTGTCCGCCTACACTTTTCTGAGACTGCTTCGCTCACCCGTTTCTTCACAAGGATGAAGGGTATTAATCCAAGTATGTATAGGAGGGGGAGATAGGTTAGTCATCTTTATCTCTAGAGTGCAAAAAAAGACCTGCCCAAATGGACAGGTCCTTTCATTATGTGAGTGTGATATTTACTCCTCCACTGCGGCCTGGGCGGCGGCAAGACGTGCGATGGGCACTCGGAATGGAGAGCAAGATGCGTAGTTCATGCCAATCTTAGCACAGAACTTCACACTTGAAGGCTCACCACCGTGCTCACCACAGATACCGCAACGCAAGTCAGGACGTACTGCACGACCTTCGTTCACTGCGTACTTGATGAGACGACCTACACCCTTCTGGTCGAGAACCTGGAATGGGTCAACCTTCAGGATCTTCTTGTCGAGGTATACAGGCAGGAACGATGCGATATCGTCACGGCTGTAACCGAAGGTCATCTGTGTCAGGTCGTTAGTACCGAAGGAGAAGTATTGAGCCTCCTCAGCGATACGGTCGGCAGTAAGGGCAGCACGTGGAATCTCGATCATCGTACCAATCTCAAACTCTACCTCAATGCCATACTCCTGGAACACCTCCTTAGCGGCATACTGGATGACCTCCTTCTGCTGCTTCAGCTCGTACATCGTACCAATCAGCGGAACCATGATCTCCGGCATCGGGTTCTTACCCTCTTTCTTCAACTCGCAGGCAGCGCCCAGGATAGCCTTGGTCTGCATAGCGGTAATCTCAGGGAAGGTGATACCCAGACGGCAACCACGATGACCCAGCATTGGGTTGTTCTCAGCAAGAGAGTCAACACGACGCTTGATATCCTCTACGCTGACACCCATCTCCTTTGCCATAGTCTCCTGACCGGCCAGATCGTGCGGAACGAACTCATGGAGAGGGGGATCCAACAGACGGATGTTCACGGGCAGACCATCCATTGCCTCGAGGATGCCCTTGAAGTCAGCCTTCTGGTAAGGCAGCAACTTAGCGAGAGCCTTCTCACGTCCAGCGACGCTGTCAGCGAGGATCATCTCACGCATAGCAATAATCTTCTTATCCTCGAAGAACATGTGCTCGGTACGTGTCAGACCGATACCCTTGGCACCGAAGTCACGCGCCAACTGAGCGTCGCGAGGAGTATCAGCATTGGTGCGAACCTGCAACTTGGTATACTTGTCGCAGAGGTCCATCAATTCCTTGAAGTCACCAGAGAGTTCTGCAGCCTTAGTAGGCACCTCACCAGCATATACCTGACCTGTGGTACCATTCAGAGAGATGTAGTCACCCTCCTTATATGTAACACCGTCAATCTCAACGGTCTTGTCCTTATAGCTTACATTCAGTGAACCGACACCTGAAACGCAGCACTTACCCATACCACGGGCAACAACGGCAGCGTGAGAAGTCATACCGCCACGAGCTGTCAGGATACCCTCGGCAGCAGACATACCAGCGAGGTCCTCAGGAGAGGTCTCGATACGAACGAGCACGACCTTGTGACCATCGGCATGCCATGCCTGAGCGTCGTCAGCGTGGAACACGATCTGACCACAGGCAGCACCAGGAGATGCAGGAAGACCCTGTGCGATTACTTTCGCAGAAGTCAAAGCCTTCTTGTCGAAGACGGGGTGCAACAGTTCGTCGAGTTTCTGAGGCTCACAACGCATGATAGCGGTCTTCTCGTCAATCTTACCCTCATGGAGCAAGTCGATGGCGATCTTCACCATAGCGGCACCAGTGCGCTTACCATTACGAGTCTGAAGGAACCACAACTTACCCTCCTGAACGGTGAACTCCATATCCTGCATATCACGGTAGTGCTCCTCCAGTTTCTCCTGGATACCATTCAGCTGAGCATAGATCTCAGGCATTGCCTCCTCCATAGAAGGATATTTAGCAACACGCTCAGCCTCAGAGATACCTGCACGCTCAGCCCAGCGCTGAGAACCGATCTTCGTGATCTGCTGTGGGGTACGGATACCAGCCACAACGTCCTCACCCTGTGCATTGACCAGATACTCACCATTGAACAGGTTCTCACCATTGGCAGCATCACGGCTGAAGCAAACACCAGTAGCAGAGGTGTCACCCATGTTACCGAATACCATTGCCATGACAGATACGGCAGTACCCCACTCGTCAGGAATACCCTCCATCTTACGATAGAGAATAGCGCGCTCGTTCATCCAAGAACGGAACACAGCACAGATAGCACCCCACAACTGCTCGATAGGATCATTGGGGAAGTCCTTGCCAGTACGCTCCTTGATAGCAGCCTTGAACAACTGAACGAGTTTCTTCAAGTCCTCCACAGAGAGGTCCTTATCCAGAACGACACCACTCTCCTTCTTCACCTTCTCGATGATCTCCTCAAACGGATCGATATCGGTCTTGTTGACAGGTTTCATCTCCAGTACGACATCACCGTACATCTGGACGAAACGACGATAAGAGTCGTAAACGAAGTGAGGATTATTGGTCTTCTTTGCCATACCCTCAGCCACCTCGTCATTCAGACCGAGGTTCAGGATAGTATCCATCATACCTGGCATGGAAGCACGGGCACCAGAACGTACAGAAACCAACAGGGGGTTAGCGGCATCACCGAACTTGCAATTCATCAAGTCCTCGATATGCTTAACTGCTGCCATCACATCGTCATTCAGCAGTTCCATGATTTTCTCCTGACCAACCTGGTAATACTCATTACAGCAGTCAGTTGTGATGGTGAAACCTGGAGGAACAGGAACACCAATATGGTTCATCTCGGCAAGGTTGGCACCCTTACCGCCCAGTTCCTCACGCATCTTTGCATTTCCTTCGGCTTTTCCATTACCGAAGAGATAAACTCTTTTTTGGCTCATAAGATTAGCAATGTATTATTATATTAACATTAAAATTGTTTTCAATAGTCCTGCAAAGATAATATAAAAATCTGATGTTTGCAAATTTTCGTGCCAATATTTGGTCATAATGAAAAAAAGTACTATCTTTGCAGGACATAAAACAAATCAATTAAAACATTATTATTTATTATGAAACCGTTAAACAAACATTTTGCGCCTAAGAGCGTCATGCCTGAAAAGGTGATTCAGTTTGGTGAGGGTAATTTCCTCCGTGCTTTTGTTGATTGGATTATCTGGAATATGGACCAGAAGACCAACTTCAATGGTTCCGTTGTTGTCGTACAGCCTATTGACAAGGGTATGGTAGAGTGGCTGAATGGTCAGGACTGTCTCTATCATGTCAACCTGCAAGGTCGTGAGAATGGTCAGCCGGTGAATACGCTGGAGCGTATCGACGTGATCAGCCGTGCACTGAACCCCTACTCTCAGAACGACGCCTTCATGGCTCTTGCCGACCAGCCGGAGATTCGTTTTGTCATCTCAAACACCACAGAGGCTGGTATCGCTTTTGACCCTGCCTGCAAACTGGAAGACAAGCCTGCCTCATCCTATCCTGGCAAACTCGTCCAGCTGCTTTATCGCCGCTGGCAGACCTTCAACGGTGACCCCACGAAGGGACTGATCATCTTCCCCTGTGAGCTGATCTTCCTGAATGGTCACGTGCTGAAGGATTGCATCAATAAATACATCGAGCTGTGGCAGTTGCCCGCAGCCTTCAAGAAGTGGTTTGACGAGTGCTGTGGTGTTTACGCTACCCTCGTAGACCGTATCGTACCAGGTTTCCCACGCAAGGAGATTGCAGAGATCCAGGAGAAGGTCGGCTATCGCGACAACCTTGTCGTTCAGGCAGAGAACTTCCACCTGTGGGTCATCGAGGCTCCGAAGGAGGTTGCCAAGGAGTTCCCCGCAGACAAGGCTGGACTGCATGTACTCTTCGTTCCATCAGAGGAGCCCTACCACAAGCGTAAGGTGACCCTGCTGAATGGTCCGCATACCGTTTTGAGTCCTGTTGCCTTCCTGAGTGGTGTCAACATCGTTCGTGACGCTTGCAATCATGAGGTTATCTCCAAATACATCCACAAGGTACAGTTCGACGAGCTCATGCAGACCCTCGACCTGCCGATGGAGGAACTGGAGAAGTTTGCCGGTGACGTCCTGGAGCGCTTCGACAACCCATTCGTTGACCATCAGGTTACGAGCATCATGCTCAACAGCTTCCCGAAGTTCCAGGCTCGCGACCTCCCCGGTGTGAAGACATATCTGGAGCGTAAGGGCGAGCTGCCTAAGGGCTTGGTATTCGGTCTTGCCGCCATCATCACTTACTACAAGGGTGGCAAGCGCGCCGACGGTGTAGAGATCGTTCCTAATGACGACCAGAAGATCATGGATCTGCTGAAGGATCTGTGGGCTACTGGTGACACCCAGAAGGTTGCCGATGGTGTACTGGGTGCAGAGTTTATCTGGGCTGAGGACCTCAACAAGATCCAGGGTCTGAACGCAATGGTGAAGCAGTTCCTCGACTTGATCCAGGAGAAGGGTATGCTGGAGGCTGTCAAGACTATCCTGTAATTATACACCTTATTATATATAAAGTGAGTTACTTGGAAAGGTAACTCACTTTTTTCTTGTGTATCTCAGAAAAATTCCCGAACTTTGCAAACTGTATCAAGGAAAAATCATGAGCGACTATATTGAGATAAAAGGAGCAAGGGTCAACAACTTGAAGAACGTGGATGTGAAGATCCCACGTGACAGGCTGGTGGTGGTGGCTGGTGTGAGTGGCAGTGGTAAGTCATCACTTGCCTTCGACACACTATATGCCGAGGGACAACGCCGATATGTGGAGAGCCTGTCGAGTTATGCCCGCCAGTTCCTGGGGCGCATGAACAAACCAGAATGCGACTTCATCAAAGGGATCCCCCCAGCCATCGCCATCGAGCAACGGGTCATCTCCCGCAACCCCCGCTCCACCGTTGGCACCACCACAGAGATCTATGAGTATCTGCGCCTGCTCTATGCCCGTATCGGACGGACCTTCTCTCCCATCAGCGGACAGGAGGTGAAGAAACACTCGACAGAGGATATCATCCAATGCGCCCAGCAATACACGAAAGGGACGAAATTCGTGGTGATGGCACCTGTGGTCATCCCTGAGGGACGTACCCTGGAGCAACAACTGAAGATGTATGTGCTCAATGGCTATACGAGAATCTTCGTGAAGGGTGATATTCAGAGAATCTCTGAGTACTCAGAGAGCTCAGAGAACTCAGAGTACTCAGAGCTCCCCTACCTCGTCATCGACCGCCTGACGGTAGACGATGCCAAAGATGCTGTCTCCAGACTGGTCGACTCTGCCGAGACAGCTTTTTATGAGGGTAATGGCGAGTGCCGCCTGATGTTCCTGCCTTCGATGCTCAGCTATGACTTCTCCATGCGTTTCGAGGCTGACGGCATGAAGTTTGAGGAGCCTTCCGACAACCTCTTCTCCTTTAACTCCCCGGTAGGAGCCTGTCCTGAGTGCCAGGGCTTTGGCAAGATCATCGGTATCGACGAGCACCTGGTGATACCGAACACCACCCTGTCGGTCTACGACGGCTGTGTGGTATGCTGGCATGGTGAGAAGATGGGCATGTGGAAGGATGAGTTCTGCCGACGTGCCGCAAAGGACGACTTTCCCATCTTTGAGCCATACTATAACCTGACACAGAAGCAGAAGGACATGCTCTGGCATGGGCTGCCCTCCGAGCGTCATAAGGACATCCACGACCAGGTGAGTATCGACGCCTTCTTCCAGATGGTGAAGGAGAACCAGTATAAGATACAATACCGTGTGATGCTGGCACGATACCGAGGTAAGACAACCTGTCCGAAATGTCATGGTACACGACTGAAACCTGAGGCGAACTATGTGAAGATCGGAGGACGTAGCATCTCCGACCTGGTGGAGATGCCTGTTATACGACTGAAGCAGTGGTTCGACAAGCTGGAGCTCACCGAACAGGAACAGGAGATTGGCAAGCGACTGCTGACAGAGATCAACTCCCGGCTGCAGTTCCTGCTTGACGTAGGACTGGGCTACCTGACCCTCAACCGCATGTCGAACTCTCTCAGCGGCGGTGAGAGTCAGCGCATCAACCTGACGACATCACTGGGCTCCTCCCTCGTGGGTTCCTTATATATATTAGACGAGCCGAGTATCGGACTGCATAGTCGTGACACCGACCGTCTTATCAAAGTGCTGAAGGAACTACAGGCGTTAGGGAACACCGTTGTCGTCGTAGAGCATGACGAGGAGATGATGCGGGCTGCCGACTATCTCATCGACGTGGGTCCTGATGCCGGCAGACTGGGTGGCGAGATTGTCTTCGAGGGTAATGCCGAGGATATCAATAAGCAATCACTTAAAAAGTTCCCCAAGAGCCATACCGTCAAATACCTGTTGCACCAAGAGGAGATACCTGTTCCCAAGAGTCGCCGCCCTTGGAATCGGAAGATCGACATCAAAGGGGCACGTATGAACAACCTGCGAGGCATCGATGTGTCCATACCCCTGAACGTGATGACGGTGGTGACAGGGGTCAGCGGCAGTGGTAAGTCGAGCCTCATCAAAGGTATCCTCTACCCTGCCCTCAAGCGCATCCATGGGGATGTGTGTGATGCTCCAGGTGAGTATATGGGACTGGGTGGCGATTATGACGCTGTGAGACATATCGAGTTTGTCGACCAGAACCCTATCGGTAAGTCGACACGCTCCAATCCTGCCACCTATGTCAAGGCTTATGATGCCATCCGCGACCTCTTCGCAGACCAGCCGCTGTCAAAACAACTGGGTTTCACCTCCCAATATTTCTCCTTCAATGCCGATGGTGGACGATGTGACGAGTGTAAGGGTGCTGGTGTCATCACAGTAGAGATGCAGTTTATGGCTGACCTCGTCTTAGAGTGTGAGGCATGTCACGGGCATCGTTTCAAGCACGACATCCTCGATGTCCGCTATGAGGGGAAGAACATCGATGACGTACTGAACATGACGATCTCGGAGGCTCTTGAGTTCTTTGGCAAAGGAACTGCCAATCTCTGCAAGACGATCGTCAACAGACTGAAACCCTTGGAGGACGTGGGACTCGGCTATATCAAACTCGGACAGAACTCGTCTACCCTCTCTGGTGGTGAGAACCAGCGTGTGAAACTCGCCTACTTCATCGGACAGGAACGCCAGGAGCCCTCACTCTTCATCTTCGACGAGCCTACCACCGGTCTACACTTCCATGATATCCAGCGACTGCTCCATGCCTTCGACGCACTCATCGAGCGGGGGCATACCATCCTTATCATCGAGCATAACATGGAGATCATCAAATGTGCCGACCACGTCATCGACCTCGGTCCGGACGGTGGTGACCGTGGTGGCGACCTTGTCGTATGCGGCACACCAGAGGAAGTGGCAGCCTGCGAAAAGAGCATCACAGGAAAGTTCCTGCGTGAGAAACTGGGTTAAGATTTCCTTCTGACGATACGCCAGCCGATGGCAGCAATGATGATGCTCATCAGCGGACTCAGCAGGTTGAAGAAACAGTATGGCAGGTAGGTCAGCGTGGGAACGCCCAACACCGTTGACTGTGTCATACCGCACGTATTCCAAGGTATCAGTACTGATGTCACGGTAGCGGCATCCTCGCAGGTACGGCTCAGCAGACGGGTCTCGTACCCCTGGTCGTCATATACTTCCTTGAAGATGTCTGCCGTCAGCACGATAGAGATAAACTGGTCGCCCGTGGTGAGGTTGAGGAAGATGCCGGTGCCGACGGTAGAGGAGACGAGTGACACCCGATGGCGCACCCAACTGACAATCACTCGCGTCAGACTCTCTATCATACCGCTTGCCACCATCACCGCACCGAAACACATGGCACAGAGGATGAGCCAGATGGTGTTCAGCATACCTGCCATCCCTCCCGTGGATATCAGTTCGTTCAACGAGGCATTACCCGTGTCAACGGCGGTGGCACCGTAATAGGTCATCGCCAGTCCCCGTAGCAGATTGTCATTACCAGCCACCTCACAGAGGATATGGGGTTGCAGGATGAGTGCCACCACACCAGCCATGATGGACGAGGTGAAAAGGACAATGAGCGAGGGTACCCTGCGGGCTATCAGCACACCTGTCAGCACGGGGACAAGCAGGGTCCACAGTGAGATATGAAAGGTGCGTGAGAGTCCTTCGGTATATTGTTCCACCTGCAGCTCAGTGGCACCTCCGTTTCCTAATCCTACGATGAAGAATATCATCAGGGCGATGAGGAAGGTGGGTATCGTCGTCAGCATCATATAGCGGATATGCACGAAGAGGTCGGTACCAGTGGCTGACGAGGCGAGAATGGTGGTGTCACTCAGCGGTGACAGCTTGTCACCGAAATAGGCACCAGAGATAATCGCTCCTGCCGTCCATGCCTCCGAGACATCCAACGCATGACCGATTCCCAGCAGGGCGACTCCGATAGTGGCTATCGTCGTCCATGAACTGCCCGACAACAGCGACACCAGTGCGCAGATGATGCTTGCCGACACGAGGAAGAACTGGGGTGACATGATCTGTACCCCATAATATATTAAGGTGGGGACGATACCGCTGATCATCCATGAACCGGACAGCATGCCCACACAGAGCAGGATGAGCAACGTGATGGACACCTCTCCTAACGTCTTCTTGATCTGTTGTTCGAAGACCCGCCATGGTGTGCGGTATATCGCCATGGAGATACTGACACAGACCGCCATACCCATCAGCAGGGCTATCTGACTGCCACCGCTCAGCGAGTCGCTGCCGAACAGGGATATGGCAGTGGCGAGGAAAGCGATGAGTATCACCACGGGGATGACAGCCACCAGGGGATGAGGAGTTTTTGTGTCTTGATTCATGATGCAAAGGTACAAAAAGAATTTTGAAGAACACTTACGGATTTCGCAAAAAAAATCAGTTACCGACTAAAGCCCACTTTCCTACCGACTAAAGCCTGTTTTCATTACGATTAACGCATCCATTTGACAGAGATATAGTTTATCATTCGTTCCGATACCTCCTAAGGGGGTACTCCGATATCTCCTATGGGTGACGCAAGGCATCCTTTAGGGGGTAAAGGAACTATCCCCAAGACCCTTAGGGATAATCCCCAAGCCCCACGAAGCCCGTACCTTCGACCTTTGAAGCCCAGGGCTTCGACCCACGGAGGCGGCACCTTCGACCCACGGAGCCCGGGGCTTTGCAACCCACATGCAGTAGTTTGGTAAACACAGAGATTTTGCTGATTAACACCTTAATTTACACCCTAAGAAAGCAAAATCCCCTGCAAATAGGCATTTGCAAGGGATTGTTTGTAGTCGATAGGGGAATCGAACCCCTATGCCAAGATTGAGAATCTTGTATCCTAACCATTAGATGAATCGACCATCCTGTTAGTGTGCACTCTTAGAGAAATCCCCTCGGCTGCGGAAGGAGGGGGATTCGAACCCCCGGTACGGGAACCCGTACGGCAGTTTAGCAAACTGCTGGTTTCAGCCACTCACCCATCCTTCCATCAGGACCTCGGAGTCAGAAACCTTGGGGTTATCTCCTTGATTGCGGGTGCAAAGGTAATGCTTTTATTTCACTCCTGCAAATTTTTCAGAGACTTTTTTCACATCTCCTGATATTTTGCGGAAAGTGGAGCGGAATACGGGACTCGAACCCGCGACCCTCGGCTTGGGAAGCCAATGCTCTACCAACTGAGCTAATTCCGCAAACTTCGATTTCGGCATTTTCGGCTGCGCTCGGCATAAAGTAAACTTTCTGCACTTACTTGCACGAAAACTTCGCAAAAGCAAAAGAGCCAGATCACTCTGACTCTTCGCACCATAAAGAGCCGATAGCCGGACTCGAACCGGCGACCCACGCATTACGAATGCGTTGCTCTACCAACTGAGCCATATCGGCAACCTCAAAGATCACTTTTCTTTTTGCGCATGCAAAGATACTACAAAAATTCCGTTCAGCAAAATTTTTGACTATAATTTCATCACATTAATCCTTATCCTCCAGCAAAGCGGAGGTACGGACACGGCTGAGGGTCTCTGGGGTCATCTGGAGATAGCTGGCGATATAGACCAGCGGTGCCCGGAGTACCAGTTGCGGACTACGCTTCACCAACTTGGCATAACGGTCTTGCGCCGACTCGAAACGGAGCATGTCAGCATGGATCTGTGAGAAAATCAGCGACTCCTCCAATATCTTACGATAGAGCATCTGGATGTTGACGTTCTTGATAGCCTCACGCTCCAGCGCCGCTTTAGGAAGAGCGTAGATAATCGTAGGCTCCAAAGCCATCATCTGCAGATGGGTAGGCTGCTCTTTGAAGAGACTCTCGATACACATACAGATGGTGTTCTCCGTTGCCATATACTCGGTCAGCTCCTTCCCGTTCTTGAAATAGAACTGGCGCACCAGTCCCTTTACGACCCAGTAGATACTACGGCAGACATCACCCTCTTTGAGGATAATCTCCCCTTTCTGATATTTCAAAGGCACAAGAATACTCTCGAGCACGTCAAGCTCGTCGTGTGTCATCGTACTATAGCGCCTTGCCAGTTCACGCGCCACGTCTCGTGGTGTCAGTCCAAGTGTTGTCATGTTTTATGGATTTTCAGTTTGTCTTTGATATTGTTTTAGTCTAATTTCAATACGGCGAGAAAAGCTTTCTGCGGCACTTCCACGTTACCAATCTGCTTCATGCGCTTCTTACCTCGTTTCTGTTTCTCAAGTAGTTTACGTTTACGGCTCACATCACCACCATAACATTTTGCAGTCACGTCCTTACGCACCTGCTTCACTGTCTCACGGGCTATGATCTTCGCTCCGATAGCTGCCTGGATAGCGATGTCAAACTGCTGGCGTGGGATGAGCTCTTTCAGTTTCTCACACATCCGCCGTCCAAAGGTGACGGCATTATCCTGATGCGTCAGTGTCGACAGGGCATCCACCGACTCACCATTCAACAGGATATCGAGCTTCGCCAGTTTGGAGGGGCGGAAGCAGTCGACATGGTAGTCAAACGACGCATAGCCTTTAGATATCGACTTTAATTTGTCATAGAAGTCAATCACAATCTCACCCAGTGGAAGCATGAAACGCAGCTCCACACGGTTGCCGCTGACATACTGCTGGTCGATGAGCTCACCACGCTTGTCAAGACAGAGTGTCATGATAGGACCGATATAATCGGCGGCAGTGATGATAGAAGCCTTGATATACGGCTCCTCGATATGGTCGATGAGGGTAAGGTCTGGCAGTCCTGACGGGTTATGCACCTCCTTTACCCCACCCTGTTTGTCGTAACACATATAGGTCACGTTAGGCACAGTGGTTATCACATCCATATCAAATTCACGGTCGAGACGCTCCTGCACGATCTCCATGTGGAGCAAACCGAGGAAACCACAACGGAATCCGAAGCCCAGTGCCACGGAGGTTTCTGGCGTAAATGTCAGCGAGGCATCATTGAGCTGTAGTTTCTCCAGCGACGCACGCAGGTTCTCATAGTCTGTAGGATCAATAGGATACACACCCGCGAAGACCATTGGCTTCACTTCCTGGAAGCCGTCGATAGCCTTGTCGCAAGGACGTGCCACACTGGTGATGGTGTCACCCACTTTCACCTCCTTGGAGTTCTTGATACCACTGATGATATATCCCACGTCACCTACCCGTAGTTCCTGACGGGGTATCATATCCATCTTCAGCACACCCACCTCGTCAGCATCATACTCCATCCCGGTATTGAAGAACTTCACCTTCTCACCTTTATGGATGGTACCGTTGACTATCTTAAAATAGGCGATGATGCCCCGGAACGAGTTGAAGACAGAGTCGAAGATCAGCGCCTGCAAAGGAGCATTGGCGTCACCTTTCGGATGAGGGATACGCTCCACTACGGCATTCAGGATATCCTCGACACCCTCACCCGTCTTACCACTGGCACGGATAATGTCCTCAGGATCACAGCCGATGAGGTCGACTATCTCGTCTTCCACCTCATCAGGCATCGCACTGGGCATGTCGATTTTATTAATGACAGGGATAATCTCCAAGTCATGGTCGATAGCGAGATAGAGGTTGGAGATAGTCTGTGCCTGTACTCCTTGTGTGGCATCCACCACCAACAAGGCACCCTCGCAAGCCGCGATAGAACGAGACACCTCGTAAGAGAAGTCAACGTGTCCCGGAGTATCGATGAGGTTCAGGATATATTTCTCGCCTTTATACATATACTCCATCTGGATAGCATGACTCTTAATGGTGATGCCACGCTCTTTCTCCAGATCCATATCGTCCAGCATCTGTCCTTCCGTCACTTGAATCGTCTTAGTGAATTCAAGCATACGGTCAGCCAATGTCGACTTTCCATGGTCGATATGAGCGATGATACAGAAGTTTCTTATATGTTCCATGAGTTCGTATACGTACAATCTTTTGCAAAATTACGAAAAAAAAATGAGATACCTTCCTTTCTATCCAATTTTATTTTAGTAATTTTGCAGAAATTATAAACAAGCAACTATAAGAAAGATATGAGAAAGTGTTTATTCATCATACTTGGTACCCTGTTGATGACGGCATGCCAGGAGACGTTGGAGCAGCGTTGTGCCCGTGAGGCGAAGGAGTATTCCCAGAAGAACTGCCCTGCCCCGATAGCCAAAGGGGTGACGATTGACAGTATGAGTTTCGACGTGGCGACACACACCCTCACTTATTCATATACCTTGAACGGTGTCATCGATGATCCTTCTGTGATTCTTCGCAACAATCCAAGGGAGCAGATGCTGACGCAACTGAAGAATGCCACGGCGATGAAACCATATAAGGATGCCGGCTATAACTTCCGTTATATCTACTACTCCACCAAAAACAAAGGAACGAAGCTTTTTGAAGCCACGTTCCTTGAAAAAGACTATCGTTGATTTTTTCTTTAATCTTCCACGATCTCTGGTTTCATATTCGTGTAAACCGTCTGGACATCGTCGAAGTCTTCCAACTTCTCGATCATTTTGTCGATGGTCTCGCGCTCCTCAGGAGTCACATCCTTCAGGTCGTTAGGAATACGAGTGAACTCTGCACCTGTCACCTCGAAACCGTTCTCCTCCAAGTGTTTCTGGATGGCACCGAACGACTGAGGATCACCATAGATCGTGATGCTGTTCTCCTCCTCGTCCTCATCGAACTCATCCTCTACCCCATAGTCAATCAAGTCGAGAATCAGCTCGTCCATATCCAGTCCGTCCTTTTTCTTAAAGGTGAACACTGCCTTGTGATCAAACAAGAAAGACAAACTTCCCTGTGTACCTAAGTTACCATTAAACTTGTTGAACACGGAACGGACATCACCTACGGTACGGGTGGTATTATCTGTCAACGTATCAACGAAGATAGCGACACCATGAGGACCATATCCCTCATAAGTCACTTCCTTATAGTCACTCTGGTCTTTACCCATCGCGTTCTTGATGGCACGCTCAATATTGTCCTTCGGCATGTTCTCACGTTTTGCATTGGCGATGATAGCACGCAATGCGGGGTTCATGTCTGGCTCGGGTCCACCAGCCTTCACGGCAATGGCGATCTGTTTACCAATTTTGGTAAAGGTCTTTGCCATATGACCCCATCTCTTCAGTTTCGCAGCTTTGCGATATTCAAATGCTCTTCCCATAGTTTATTGTTTTTTTCGATATTTCGATATTCGATATTTCGAGGTTATCTCAACTCTGCTCCGAGTTTCTGTTTGAGGTTATTGATGAGTTTCTGCATGATGGCGTCAATCTGCTTGTCACCCATGGTCTTCTCCGCATCCTGCAGGATAAAGTTGACAGCATAGCTCTTCTTGCCAGCTGGCAGGTTCTTACCCTCATAGACATCAAAGAGCTCAACCTTCTTCAGCAGTTTCTTCTCTGTTTGACGAGCTATCTCCTCAATCTGTGCGAACTCCACATTCTGGTCGATGAGCAGGGCGAGGTCACGGCTGACAGCAGGATATTTGGCTATCTCCGTATAAAGGACTTTCTGGTTACGGATGAGTTTCATCAGTGCCGTCCAGTTTATCTCACAGTAATATACCGGTGTCTCGATATCGGCAGCTTTCTGCACCTTTTTCGCCAACACGCCCATCTCTGCAATCAGTTTACCACCACGATTCTCGATGGTAAGACCGGTAGCGAAAATAGCATTACCCGACTTCTTACGTACCAGCATACCCTGTTGTACACCGATACGTGCAAAGATATTCTCCACATAGGCACTCAGCTCTGCGAAGGAGCTGTCCTCATTGGCGTGAGCCCATGATCCCTCGACACGCTTACCTGTCAACCACAATCCGAGGTGGTATTCCTCCTTATAAGCGTTCATCGGGTTCTCCTCATCTTTCTTCTCTGGATGGAAGAAATATACATTCCCGAACTCAAAGAAGCGACAATTGCCGTTCTTACGCTTCGCATTATGCTCAATGCTCTCCAATCCGCCGTAAAGCAGTGTCTGACGCATCACGTTCAGGTCACTGCTAAGGGGATTCATGATTTTCACCAGCATTTCCTGCTCATCACCGTAGTACGATGATTTACTCAGTGAGTTGTTCAATATCTCATTAAAGCCCTCACCTACCAACTGTTCACTGACGAGATTGGCAAGCTTATGCTTCTGGTCTTCCTCTCCCTTGATCACGAGTGATGACTTCAGCTGGGTGGGAATCTCCACATTATTATATCCATAGATACGCAGGATATCCTCCACCACATCACAAGGACGCTGTACATCCACACGATAGGCAGGAACCTTTATGGTCAAGCCCTCCGCGTCTTCTTTCATCACCTGCATCTCCAGTGACTGACAGATATTCTTGATGGTCTCAACACCTATCTCCTTGCCAATCAAGTTGTGGACATAGTCATATTTCAGTTCCACAACAGAATCCTCTATCTTCTCTGGATAGACATCCTTAATCTCCATTGACACCTTACCACCTGCCAGTTGCTGACAGAGGATAGCGGCATATTTCAGTGCCTCAATGGTGCCGTTGGGGTCGATGCCACGCTCAAAACGGAAAGAGGCATCGGTAGACAGTCCATGACGTCGTGCGGACTTGCGGATCCAGGTGGGATGGAAATAGGCACTCTCTAAAACGACATTCTTCGTCGTCTCATAAGTACCACTGCCCTTTCCTCCAAATACGCCGGCGATACACATCGGTTCCTCGGCATTACAGATGGCGAGGTCACGGTCTGAGAGCTTATGCTCCACACCGTCCAGTGTCTGGAAGGGAGTTCCCTCAGGCATAGTCTTCACCACGATCTCATGCCCCTTCACCATGTCCGCATCAAAACAGTGAAGCGGTTGTCCGAGAGCCATCATCACATAGTTGGTGATGTCCACAATATTATTAATAGGACGCAGTCCGATAGTCGTCAACTTATTCTTCAACCACTCAGGGCTCTCTTTCACTTCACAGCCTGTCACGCTGACACAGGCATAACGCTTACAAGCCTCCGTGTTCTCTATCCTCACGTCAATAGGCAGGTCATTATTGTCGACCTTGAAGTCTGCTACTGACGGTTTATGGGTAGCTGTCTGATAGCCATTCTGCTTTAACCAGGCATATAGGTCACGTGCCACGCCCCAGTGGCTCAGCGCATCTGCACGGTTGGCAGTAATATCCACCTCGATGAGCCAGTCGCTCTCCAAGTGGTAATATTCTGCGGCAGGCAGTCCGACGGGTGCGTCCTCTGGCAACACGATGATACCAGCGTGATCGGTACCGATACCTATCTCGTCCTCGGCACAGATCATACCATTGGACTCCACGCCACGGAGTTTCGACTTCTTGATGACAAACTCCTGATCACCATCATACAGTACACAACCTAAATCGGCAACGATGACTTTCTGACCAGCAGCGACATTTGGGGCACCACATACAATCTGTGACGGCTCACCTTTACCTAGGTCTACCGTCGTCACATGCAGATGGTCTGAATTCGGGTGCATCTCACATGTCAACACCTTACCGACATACAGACCTTTCAGTCCTCCCTTGATACTTTGTACTTCCTCGAGTGCGTCGACTTCCAGTCCCGTTGATGTTAGCGCATCACACACCTGCTGCGGTGTGAGATCGAAATCCACGTACTCCTTCAACCATTTATAAGATATATTCATTGCAATGATGTATATTATTTTGAAATCGGATGCAAAGGTACGAATAAGTGAGCGAAAATGCAAATTTATTTGCAATTTTCCGAATATAAGGCACTCAAAACGGAGTGCCTTATTACGTTTGCTATTGTCACATCAACTTTTTCTACTTATCGTCTATCTTAGTGGCGTTGACAGATGAGAGAGCTGTGGTAGCATCGTCCTTTGTCTTTCCCTGATGTACCTCCACGTTCTCGAACTTCCAGGAGTCCATGTGTTCACCTGTGTTGGGGTCTTTGGTCTCGTAGATGATGGTGTAGGTATACTTGTCAGACAGTCCCATGAAGGCATAGTCGCTCTGGTGGTAGGACATATCGTCAACTGCCACTGGGTCTTTTTCTTCCTCGCCCGTTATGTAGTATCTGATGGTGGTCATGACGGCATCGGTATATTCACTCTTGATGGAGATGAGTCCCCAGCTATCACGGTGAGGAGGCTGCAGTTCCCATGCATAGTTCTCAACGATGCAAGGGGTGTAAGTGTAGATATCGCCGCTCTCGTTAGGGATGATGGGATGCCATACCCACCAGTAGAACTGATAGTCTATACGGCTGTTCAGCAGAATCTGAAACTTGGTGTCTTTGTTGTCATCCACGCCAGCTTGTCCTCTGGGAACGAACCATACCCATGCCTGGCGTACGGTCCACTGCGTACGGCAGTTCTTGGGGAAATACTTGTCATCATCTTCATCATCTGTGGGGGTGACACCCTTGGAGTCGTACATATAGCTTACTTCCCTGTTGGGGCTGGAACTGTCCAGCGTGTATGTGATGATATCCATGCAGTAGCTCACCGTACTGTTCACCGTATGGCTGAACGAGAGGCCCAAGGAGCCTGTGGGTGCGCCAGAGGCAAAGCCTGCCGATGCAGAGCCGCCCACCGTATTGCTCGTACCTTCAGAATACTGACGGGAATCGTCTTCGTTCTCGGGCAGTGGCATCAGATTGTAGTCGATGCCTGGAATGTCGTTGCCGTCCATGTCCACCAGTTTGATGTGTGTGCTCATTTTGTGGAACCAATAGCCCTTCAAATGCATCGTGTCACCAAAAATGCCGACTTGCTGAGAATAAGGTTTCCACATATTCTGGTTATAAGGTGTGATTTCGGCAGTCACTACGTAGTAATCGCCCGACTTTTCCTCATGGCACGACTGCTTGTAGAGCGGATAGACGCGGAGTCCATAATCAACACTGCTGGCCGCTTTGAGATCGTACTTATTGCCTTCAAGAATGTAGGAATTGTCCAGCGACATCGGGAAGTTGTATTTCAAATTCAGACCCTCGTCCTCGATGTTGGCTACGAGTTCGTCGTAGTTGTAAGGTTGGTTGTTCTGGGCGGCTTCCTCGCGCAGTTTTCTGTTCTTCTTGAAGGTCTCCACTTCATTCAGCCAATATACCAGAGGGATGATACGTCTCTCATAAAACTCCACCTTTTCCTCAGTGGTATTTAGGTCATAAGGAATACCGCCGTCCAACATCACGTAGTGTTGTCCCCATTTCTGGGTGGCATAGAACAGGATGGGAGCCGTATTTTTCGGCACCACTCCACCAGCAAGGTTGATGATATTGTCCATTGCGCCTCCATTGCCTGGCATAGCCACGATGGTGGTCGTGCCTTTCTCCAGTTGGTTGCCGTATTCTTCGGTATCACTGGTTTTGCAGAAGCATATATCAGCATCCCCGGTAGATGTCAGATTGGGGAAGCGTTTTCTCAACGCTGTCTGCAACTCTTCAGGCAGGACACTGATATCACCGAGATCCACTTTTGCCATACACTGGACAGGGTCAATAGGTTCCTCGCTAGGGGGTGACGGTGGATTGACTGGACTTAGGTCGTCATCATCGGAACATGAAGAGAATACAAAACTGATGCAGCATGCAAATAATATCGCTAACATCCATAAAGACTTCTGTTTCATAATTATAATATTTAATGATATCAGGGTGAGTCCCACCCACTTTGGGAGCAAATATATAGATAAATTTCGAAATAAACAAATTTTCAATAAAAAAACGTTATAGTCATAGGGGAAAGGATCAGATTAAGATCACGAAATGCCAGTACATCGTAGTCTTCACTGATAAAGAAAGGCGGCACCTATCGGATTTGACAGGTGCCGCTTTATATTCTAACAAACGACTCTTTAGAAGAACAGATAACGGTTGTCTACCACGTTAGCCTTCAGATAGAGCTCGTTCATGAAACGACCAGCAGCCTGAAGAGCCCTCTGCTGCAACTGAGCCTGCTGTGTTTTGGCATCGAACTTGACACCCTCACGCTGTTTCTTGTTCAGTACTTTGAAGAGGAAGGCGCCACCATTACCCTTGACAGGAGCGGCACTGAACTGACCAGCCTTAGCGGCTGCCACAGCACCACTCAAAGCAGGCTCGCTAGTACCTGTAGCCTGTACAAAGACAGGAGCGGAGAAGGTAATCTGACGGACACTGTCAATCTGAGCCCCCTTCTGCTTTGCGGCATCGAGACTGTTGACACCTTTCAGCATCTCAGCAGCCTTTGCGAACTTCTTATCACGGATAACCTCCTGCTTCACCTGCTCCTCCACACTGGCAAGGTCACGATAACCAGCCTTGTTGACTTTAGTAAGGGCGAGAACCAGCAGATGGTCGTTATTACCACACTCATAGAGTGGAGAGACATCACCCTCCTTGGCATCGAAGATCCACTTCATAGCTTCACGGGTAGAACGCAGACCTGCCACGTTGTGCTCTGAGTTGAACATATCCTTACGCTCTTGCACCTTGAAGCCGAACTTCTGGGCGTTCTTCTCGAGTCCCTCCAGTGTCTTGTTCTCACTAACATACTGGCTGAACTTGTTATAAGCCTGTGAATAAGTATCTTTCGAGAAATCAATCGTATGCTTGATGACAGCAGCATCATACTTAGTCACCATCGCCTTACGAGTGAGCACCTGTACAATGATGTTACCCTGTGAGAATTCCACATTCTTCACCTCGTTAGGAGCCAGTGTGATGATAGCTGTCAGGTAAGCCTTGGAGTCTGCATCAATTGAAGGAGCATTCTCATACATGGAGGATGTCAGCCACTGCTTCTCACCGGTCTGGTTGTATTTCTTGGCAAGAGCCTCGAACTCAGCACCAGCCTTCAGTGCGTTATAGATACTGTCAGCAGTCTTATGAGCAGCCTCAGCTGTCTCACCACCGACCTGAATCTGACGATACTCCACAGAGTCAGGAGCTTCTACCTTATTTATCAGCTTGATAACATTTACGGTATTGTCATAGGCGGTCTCGAAAGGAGCACTTACCTGACCAACCTGCATAGAGTCTAGTTTTGCGGCGATATCAGGAGCAAAGGCACGCTTGGTAGCGGCAATACCTGAGTAAGCAATCTGAGACTGAGCCTTACGGACAACCTCTGCGGGAGCAGCACCACTTTCCAGCTTCTGGCGAGCGTCATTGATGGTCTTCATCAATGCGGTACGGTCAGCAGCAGAAGCTACCACCTGGAAATCAACATACTTGATATTTCGGCTCTCCACATACTGCTTGAACATCTCTTTCTCCGCATCGTACTTGGCCTTTAAATCAGACTCGCTGACCTCTACATCGCTATCCTTGATAGCAGAATAAGGAAGGGTGGCGAGCTGGATATCACTTTCCTGGTTCTGAGCCTCGAAAGCCATCTTAGCAGAAACAGGGTTAGATAACAGACACTGCGCGAGCAGGGACTGATACTTCATACCCAAGATATTCTGACGGAGCTGCTTCTCGATGAAATTCCAGTAGTCGTAAATCTGCTTATACTGCTCAGCAACCTGTGCCTGCTGAGGCTGTTCCTGCATCTTCTTATAATCTGCGAGGAACTTGGTGAGCTGAGTCACATCAAAACGACCCGTCTGCTGATTGACGAAAGGAGTCTGCATCAGCATGGGGTTTGTTCCAGTCTTGAGAATCTCCTGGAGTTCCTCATCAGTAACAGTGAGTCCCAGTTTCCCAGCCTCAGTCTCCATGATGGTGTTATTGACAAACTGCTGCCATACCTGATCTTTCACCTGGTTGAGTTCCTCCTCAGTGAGATTGTCACGACCTTGTGTCATTTTGATGACTGACTGGTACTCATCGACAAGAGCCTGAAAGTCTTGTACGGAGATTTTCTTACCTAACACTTCGCCGACCTGCTGACGCTTCTCGTTGCTTGTAGCCTCACAAGAGCGAAACATTTCCTCGGCAATGAATGCAAATAGGGCGAGACCGATCACTGTAGCGAGAACGGGACCCCAGCTTCTGATTTTTCCAATTGCTGCCATTTTATGCTTTTATTTTTATATTTTTATTTCTTATTTTCAAATTCAGCCGACAAAATTACAAAATAAATGGCAAACGGCGAAAGATAAAACGAAAAATTTAGTTTATTCCGTCACTTTTAGTCGTACCAACTCGATTTTTGTCATCGTATTTTTAATAATCTTGAACTCAAAGTGTCCAATTTTAACCACTTCATTCAGTTTCGGGAAGCTCTGATATTCATGCAGGATGAGACCGCCGACTGTCATATAGTCATCACTCTCAGGTAATCCGATACCGAACAGCTCATTGACTTTCTCTATTTCCAAACGGGCGGAAAGTATATACTCCCCCTCCCCCAGCTCTCTAGCGACATATTTCGTATTGTCATGCTCATCCTCAATATCACCGAATATTTCCTCGACGATATCCTCAAGGGACACCAGTCCACTGGTACCACCAAATTCATCAATCACCACTGCAAGCGATTTCTTCTCCTGCAGGAAAGTATGCATCAGTTTACTTGCCGCCATGGTTTCTGGGACGAAAGGCATCTCCCTGACAAGCTGAGGATTAAGCATAGCGTGCTGGGAGTCTGCCTGTTTGAAAAGGTCGGAAGAATGGATATAGCCGATGACATGATCAATATCATCACGATAAACCACAATTTTGGAATGTCCACTCTCGACAAACCGGTTCAGAAGCTGCTCCATCGTACACTCCTCCATATCCACAGCCTCTATCTCCGTACGAGGTACCATACAGTCACGTACCTTCGTGTCAGAGAAATCCAGGGCATTATGGAAGATTTTCACCTCATCTTCTATCTCGTCCTCACTCTTCGCGTTGTCAATACTCGACTGCACCAGATAGTCCAGGTCAACTTTCGAGAATCCCTTATCTTGTTCCTCCTTGGGTATCTGTACACCGATCAAGCGGAGAAGTCCTCGCGAGAGCGATGTGGCAAAACGGGAGATAGGATATAAGATGACATAACATATCCACGCAGGAATGGCAAAGAATGTCAACATGGTATTGGGACTCGCCTTGAATACCGTCTTCGGCAAAAACTCACCCGTAAAGAGCACTACCACAGTAGAAAGCAGTGTATCTGCAGTAACCCTCAGTCCGTCAGTCAACCCTTCGAAAAGAGTAGCGTCAAATATACGGGCAAACAGGATACCATAGACCACCAGGGCAATATTATTACCTACCAGCATCGTACTCACGAAATTATTGGGATGCTGGTAGAAATAAGCGATGGCACGCTGTGACAAGCCATTTTTCTCACGGTCCATCTCCGCACGAAGACGGTTACTGGAGACAAAGGCAATCTCCATACCAGAGAAAAAGGCGGAGAAAACCATCGTGATGATAAGTCCTATAATCAGATTCGTCATGGCTGTGCGGATTTTGTTGTCGCCTTGTGTCTGACTGCCGCCTGACGAATCGGTTTCTCCTGTTTCGCAGTATCCGCAGGCGCACCTTTCTGCTCTTTTACCGGCTCTTCCTCCTCTGGTTCCAAATCCTCAGATTGGAATGAGCCGACGCTATTGGTCACCTCATAATGCCGCATATGCTCATCACTTCGGAAATAGGTGCCTTCCAGTTCACGTTCAGGTGTCACCACACGAGAGTACTTATGTGAATAGAACTCATGTTTGATACCATCCCAGAAAAGTTCCTCACTACGGAATACGAGACCATTGACATTACGGATGCGTACCCTTCCTCGTAACTCCCAAAGTTTTAACTGGTCATAATACCATGCCGTATCAGCGAAAATATATCCTTCGATATGGAATTTTTCATCAAACTGTTCCAGAAAGAGTCCTCGCTCAAAGGTCCAACGGGTAGGTTGTTTGATAGTATTCACGTCCCATCGTTCCGTCACGATACGGTATTTTATGACACCCGAGTCGGATATCAACGTATTAACTCCGTAGGTTGTCATCATCGATACGGAGTCACGGTCATGAATGGCTGGTGCGGTATGTTCCCGTGGTTGCTCACACGAGAGCAACGACACCACTACCAGAAACGCTGCAAGGATATTTAGTCGACTTTCCATTTAGCAAACCAGCGTTCATTGAATGTCAGACCTATCGTGACACGGAAAGAGTTCTCCGTCACAAGATTCTTCGCTGACAGATTTGCCCACTGGAAACTGACATTCAGTACAGAACGGTTGTTCCATGAGTTGACCAATGGGATAGCGAAACCAGCACTCACCGTCATCTCCTTAGGACCATCCTGCCCATTTATTTTATAATAAGGTGTAGCATAAGAGGCACCGATACGATAATGCACACGATTCAGGAACCGACGACTCATGGGGTTGGGAATCCAATCGGCACCCACCGTCACCTTATGGCGGTCCATATAGTAGTTGTTCACTAATTCATACTTATCCGTATTCTCATTGACAATAGGGAAAGACTCTGATCCCCAACGCATTAGCTGGTAGTCGGCACCCACTGTCAATGAGTTTTTATGACAATAAGCAATACCACCACCTATCGTCATCGGGATGGATAATCCGTTGGTGATTGTATCCGCGGAATAAGCAGATACCCCCGTCTGGGTATCTATATTTGTCACAGACAACCAAGGATCCGCATTGAGCTTATGACCCAAGCCGAAGGTAGCACCAACTGTCAGAGCATCGCTCTTTGACAATGCTTGCTTGTATTGCATTCCGAAGTCTAACTTATAACTGCTGATCTCTGCTCCATACGTTTTCGTCAACACATTGACATAGGCATCACTGCTCGTCACCCCGATCTTACGCTCATAGTCGCCCCAGAAATAGGAGACGTTAGCACCTAAGGAGAAACCTTTGAAAAACTCATATCCCAAGCCAATATACGCCTGGCGAAGACCACCTGAGCCCGAAAATGTCATTGTCGACGTTGTAGAGGAAGTACCGATACGCTGTGTCGTATGGTAGGAATAGCCAACATTCGTATATGGTACCAAACCGATACTGACACCGAACTTAGGAAAGATACGGAACAGTGCGGTGGCATACTCAAAGTTAGCCGTCTTGGCATTCACCTTCGCACCCCCTTCCTTAAAACTCGTGAACTGTCCTGACACACCCAAGTCGAAAATCATACTCAGGGAGTCGACTGCTGAATACGAGGCGGGGTTCTGCATATTTACCTGACTACCGCTTCGGAAACCTTGGAACAAGCCACTCATACCACGGTTAAAGCCCTGTGACTGATCGGACAGGATACCCAAACCATATTGACTATATGGCGATTTCGTACCACTCTGGGCTATCATAGACAAGGTGCCTAATCCCAGCAGAATGCTACTAAATAGAAGCTTCTTCATTCTTTCTCTTCTTTCTTTATTCAAAATTCGACTGCAAAATTATTGAAAAAAAACGAAATAACCGAACGTTAAGTGGAAAATATAGGTTAATTTTGCATCGTGAAACATTTAAAAATCATTTTTAATGTGCTGAGAGGGGGTCTCATAGGGGCTATTTTACTTGCTGTAACCCCTATGGAGGCACAACAGGACTCCCTTCGACTGGACTCTGTGGAGATTAGTTTGCTGACATGTCAGCCACATGACGAAGTTTACAGTCTCTATGGACATACCGCCATCCGCTACCATGACATGCGGAAAGGTGGACTTGACATCGCTTTCAACTATGGGGTTTTCGATTTCCGAAAGCCTTTCTTCACACTCCGGTTTGTATTCGGCATCACAGACTATGAGCTGGGAGCCTATCCCTACCGCCTCTTCCAACAAGAATACCGACGCTTGGGCAGTATGGTGACAGAACAGGTGCTGAACCTGACAGACGAGGAGAAAATGGCACTGCAACAGGCTCTCGCAGTGAACATGCAAGACCAAAACCGGGTATACCGCTATAATTATTTCTACAACAACTGTACCACCAAGGCACGGGATATCATAGAACAATGCATCCTGGGGAATGTGTCATACCAGTCCCGTGAGGACTATACTCCGACTTATCGGGAAATGGTTCATGAAATGACTAAAGAGCATCCGTGGGCCACTTTCGGCAACGACCTCCTGTTAGGTATCCTTGCTGACAAGAAGACAGACCGTCGGCAGCAGGAGTTTCTTCCTTACAACCTGATGTATGATTTCGACCATGCCGAGATTTACGCCAACGGGGATTACCGCCCGTTGGTGAAAGAACGTAGGATTAGCGTTCCTGCGGGCATACAGGTCAAGAAGCAAGGTTTTCCTTTGCGTCCTCTCACCTGTGCCATCATCTTTACAGTTATCGGTATTGCCATGTTCGTCCTGCAGTTGCGGGGTAAGCGCATCTTCCTTTGGTGGGACACTTTCTTGATGATCACGACAGGTATCTTCGGCATCATCCTCTTCTTGATGCTGTTCTCCCAGCATCCGACAGTCAACGTGAATCTGCAGATCATCCTATTGAACCCACTGCCCTGGTTCTTCTTATGGAAAGTGATCCGAGCCAGGAAAACCCGCTACTGGAGTATCACGGCAGTATTGGCAGTACTTTTTCTGATAGGCGGTCTCTTACAAGATTATGCAGAAGGTATTTGGTGTTTGGCATTGTGTTTGCTGCTTCAGTGTTGGATTCATCTCAAAGACAGACTAAAGACATGAGGAATAAGTACCTATATATCACCCTGCTCAGTATCCTGGGACTCAATGCCGAGGCACAGGAGCAGCTCATAGCACAAGCTCCCCGACTGGTTATCAGTATTACAATTGACCAGTTGCGCACGGATTACCTGGAGACCTATGTCCCGCTTTACGGCAATGAGGGACTAAAAAAACTGCTGACAGAAGGGAAGGTATTCACGAATGGAGCTTACCACTTCACCCCCGTTGACCGTGCCTCTGCCATCGCCTCCTTGCACACAGGTACTGTTCCGTATTATAATGGGATTACCGCTGAGGAATGGCTCGACAAGCAGACCCTCCGTCCACAGAACTGTGTAAGAGACCAGAAAATAGGATACTCCCCACAATTCTTAGGAACCTCAACCATCAGTGACGAGTTGAAGATGGCAACCAACGGTATTGCCAAGGTATTCTCCTTTGCTCCCACCGCTGATGCTGCCATTCTGTCAGCAGGTCATGCCGCAGACGGTGCTGCTTGGATTAGCAACGGGCAATGGGTGACAACGACCTATTACCGTCCTGTCAACCAGTGGCTGAGTGGATACACACGTCTTTTCCATCCCGGCACTGACACCAACAAGACAGTAACGGACGCAGCATTGAAATGTATCGAGCAGGCTGGTATTGGTAACGATGATAAGACCGACCTCGTCAGTCTGACTTATACAGCAGGACTCCAGATGGAGTCATATGTGGAACTGGACCGTCAGATGACAAGGCTTCTGAACGGTGTAGAACAGCAAATTCCAAGAGACCGGGTACTATTTGTCATCACGGGTACCACCAGTCGCGAGGAAGAGGAAGAAGGGAATCAGGAACGTTACCGCATCCCGACAGGTACTTTCTACATCAATCGAACCGCCAACCTGTTGAACATGTATTTAGGTGCCGTTTTCGGTCCAGCCAAATATGTGGAGTTCTGTTATAAGAACCAAGTCTATTTCAATCATCAATTGCTCCGTCAGAAGAATATCCATTTGGGAGAGATCTGTAGTCGTTCCCAGGATTTTCTACTTCAATTATCTGGAGTTCGTAACGTATACACAGCCAACCAGTTACTGACAAGCGATAGTTATTTACTTGAAAGTGTTCGAAATGGCTTTAATGTCGAGAAATGTGGTGACTTAATCATTGACATCGCACCAGGTTGGAAACTCATCAATGAAGACACTTTGGAAAAGTCTACCTCCCGTTCTGCACATGTCCCATTCCCGATCATCATCTACGGAGCTGGGACTAAAGCCGAGCGCGTTCAGACACCTGTCACCGTCGACCGTATCGCACCTGCCATTGCTCGTGCCATCCGCATCCGGGCTCCGAATGCTTGTTCTTCTGAGCCACTTTTTTAAGAATTAAAAGGTAAAAAAGTAAAAAGGCTGTCGAAAGTACGAAAATAAATTCGTACCTTTGCAACCGTTTATGTTCATTAAGGTAAAATAAAAAGAAATAAGATATGAATTTAACTAAGATTTTGACATCGTTGTTCGGTAACAAGTCCACCCGTGACATGAAACTGATCCAGCCTCTGGTGGAGAAAGTAAAAGCCGCTTACCCTGAGATTCAGAAACTCGACAACGACCAGTTGCGCCAGCGCACCAAGGACATCCAACGTCAGGTGCAGGACTCTGCGAAAAAACAGAAAGAAGAAATTGAGCGTTTAAAAGGAACTATTGAGGATACGCCCATTGACGAACGTGCGGAGATTTTCGCCAAGATTGACAAGCTGGAAAAAGAGGCCCTGGAGATTTACGAAGAGGCATTGAATGAGGTGATGCCTGAGGTATTCAGCATCGTCAAAGAGACAGCTCGTCGTTTTGCCGAGAATGAGGAGACCATTGTCACGGCGACAGACTTCGACCGTGAGCTGGCTGGTGACCCGAAGAAGGACTTCATCACGATTGACGGTGACAAGGCTATCTATCATAACCACTGGACTGCAGGTGGTAACGACCTGAAATGGGAGATGGTACATTATGACGTACAGCTCTTCGGCGGTGTCGTACTGCATCAAGGCAAGATTGCTGAGATGGCAACGGGTGAAGGTAAGACACTGGTGGCAACCCTACCTGTCTTCCTGAATGCACTGACCGGTAACGGCGTACATGTAGTGACAGTCAATGACTACCTCGCCAAACGTGACTCCGAGTGGATGGGACCGCTTTATATGTTCCATGGTTTGTCCGTCGACTGTATCGATAAGCACCAGCCTAACTCAGAGGCCCGTCGTAAGGCGTACCAATGTGACATCACCTTCGGTACGAATAATGAGTTCGGTTTCGACTACCTGCGTGACAATATGGCAATCTCGCCACAAGACCTCGTGCAGCGTGCCCATAACTATGCCATCGTCGACGAGGTCGACTCCGTGTTGATTGACGATGCACGTACCCCGTTGATCATCTCTGGTCCTGTACCTAAGGGCGACGACCAGATGTTTGAGGAGTACCAGCCCTTGGTAGAGAAACTCGTAGGCGTACAACGTCAGCTCGCCACCCAGTATCTTGCTGAGGCAAAACAAAAAATTGCGGAAGGACGTGAGAAGAATGACAAGAAGCTGGAGGAGGAAGGTTTCCTCGCACTCTTCCGTTCCCATAAGTGTCTGCCCAAGAACAAGCCCCTGATCAAGTTCCTGTCGGAAGAGGGTATCAAGTCAGGAATGCAGAATACGGAAAACACGTATATGGAGAACAACAACCGCCGTATGCCGGAGGCAGTGGAGCCCCTGTATTTCGTGGTTGATGAGAAGCTGAACTCCTGTGACCTGACAGACAAGGGTACCGCATGGCTTGCCAAACAGGTGAATGACGCTGAGCTCTTCGTGTTGCCCGACATCACCAGTCAGTTGTCCGCACTGGAGGCTGACACCACTATCAGCGACGAGGAACGATTGAACAAAAAAGACGAGATGCTCAACCACTATGCCGTACAGAGTGAGCGCGTACACACCCTTCAGCAGTTGTTGAAGGCATACACGATGTTCAACAAGGACGACGAATATGTGGTCATCGACGGAGAAGTAAAAATTGTCGACGAGCAGACCGGTCGTATCATGGAGGGGCGCCGCTGGAGCGATGGGCTCCATCAAGCTGTCGAGGCAAAGGAACATGTGAAGGTAGAGGCCGCTACACAGACCTTTGCCACCATCACCCTGCAGAACTATTTCCGTATGTACCATAAGTTGGCAGGTATGACAGGTACCGCCATCACAGAGGCTGGTGAGCTTTGGGATATCTACAAACTTGACGTGGTGGAGATTCCCACCAACCGTCCCGTCATCCGCGATGATATGGATGACCGCGTCTATAAGACAGCCCGCGAGAAATATCGTGCCGTTATTGAGGAGGTGGTACGTCTGCGCAAAGCTGGACGTCCTACCCTGATTGGTACAACCTCCGTGGAGATTTCTGAGTTGCTGAGCCGTATGCTCGATATGTATGTTAACCCAGAGACAGGTAAGCGTGAGGGTATTCCCCATCAAGTACTGAATGCCAAGCTTCACCAGAAAGAGGCAGACATTGTGGCACTTGCCGGACAGTCGACCAATGGACTGGGTGCTGTGACGATTGCCACCAACATGGCTGGTCGTGGTACCGATATCAAGTTGTCACCCGAGGTAAAGGCGGCAGGCGGTCTTGCCATCATTGGTACAGAGCGTCATGAGAGCCGTCGTGTCGACCGCCAGTTGCGTGGTCGTGCCGGTCGTCAAGGTGACCCGGGTAGCTCATTGTTCTTTGTCTCTCTGGAAGATAAGCTAATGCGTCTGTTCGGTTCTGAGCGTATTGCCAATGTGATGGACCGTCTTGGTTTCAAGGAAGGTGAGATGATTGAGAGTCCGATGATCAGCAAACAGATTGAGCGTGCCCAGAAGAAAGTTGAGGAGAATAACTTCGGTATCCGTAAGCGTCTGCTCGAGTATGACGATGTGATGAACAAGCAACGTACCGTTATCTACGAGAAACGCCGTCACGCCTTGATGGGTGAGCGCATCGGTATGGATATCTCCAATATGATGTGGGACCGTGTGGTGAACATCATTGAGAACAATGACTATGATGGTTGTAAGGAGGAGTTCCTGCATATCTTCGCTATGGAGGTGCCTTTCACAAACGAGCAGTTCCTCAACGAGCAGCGTGAGCAACTGGAGGAGAACGCCTTCCAACAGGTGATGGAGACCTTCACCCGTAAGACGGAGCGTATCCGTGAGGTAGCTCAACCTATCATCAAACAGGTATACGAGAACCAAGGTCATATGTACGAGCGTATCGTGGTACCATTGACAGACGGTCGTAAGATGTATAACATCCCCTGTAACCTCAAGGAGGCTTATGAGAGTGAGTGTAAGTCGATTGTCAAGGAGTTTGAGAAACAGATGCTGCTGCATATCATCGATGAGTCGTGGAAAGAGAATCTCCGTGAACTCGATGAGCTGCGCCACTCTGTACAGAATGCCAGCTATGAGCAGAAAGACCCGTTGCTGATCTTCAAACTAGAGAGTGCCAAAGTATGGGACACGATGATTAACGAGATGAACAACCGCATCGTCTCCATTCTTATGCGTGGTGCTATTCCTGAGATGCAACAGCAGGATGTCCGTGAAGCGGCTCCAGAACAGCGCACCCAGCGCCAGCAGTACACAGAGAGCAAGCAGAATTTGTCACAGGAACAGATGACCGATCCGAATCAGGCTGCTGCCGCTGCTCACGACACCCGTTCCCAACAGCCTCGCACTCCGATTATCAAGGATAAGCTTCCCGGACGCAACGATCCATGTCCCTGTGGCTCTGGTAAGAAGTTCAAGCATTGTCATGGTCGCGGTCTGGTATAAATTATAGTCACTATAGGAACTATTGGACCTATAAAATTATGATCAAAATAGAAAACCTCAAGAAACAATTCGGCGATACCGTTGCCTGCGATATCGAGCGGTTCACCATTAACGATGGTGACATCCTCGGTCTCGTAGGTAACAACGGTGCCGGGAAGACGACACTCTTCCGCCTTCTTCTTGACCTGCTGAAAGCGGACGAGGGGACAGTCTCTATCAACGATATCAATCCTGCCGACAGTGAGGCATGGAAGCAACAGGTAGGAGCCTATATCGACGAGGGTTTCCTCATCGATTTTCTTACCCCAGAGGAGTATTTTGCTTTCCTAGGCAAGATTTCTGGTATGACACAGCAACAGGTGGATGAGCGACAGAAGGATTTCGAGCAGTTTGCCGCTGGTGAGATCTTCGGGCAGAAGAAACTCATCCGCAACCTCTCTGCAGGAAACAAACAGAAAGTTGGCATCATCTCTGCCCTCTTCCGCCGTCCGGACATTGTCATCCTCGATGAGCCTTTTAATTTCCTCGACCCATCGAGCCAGCTCACTCTCAAGCACGTCCTTACTGACTATTCCCGTGAGACAGGAGCGACCCTGCTGATCTCAAGCCATAACCTTCAACATACGGTTGATATCTCAACACGTATAGCATTATTGGAACATGGCGTCATCATCCGTGACCTGCCCAATGAGGAAGCAAGTGCAGCCACGGAGCTAGAGGCATATTTCGGAGGATAGAGTCAGGAGTTGCAGCGTTTGCTGCGGACTATCATCGTACGTACCTTATGATTATACCGATCGGCAGCCATAAGCTGCTCGATAGTGAGATGCATGCGGTATTTCCAGCGATTATAAGGATCACTGGGGATGTTGATACGCTCTTCCTGTGGATGTTTGGAGCGTAGCTCGCCGTCCATGGCGAGCCAGTCTTGCAAGGACAAGATACAGAGCATCGACGGACAATAGAGATGGCGTGCGATAATTTCCTCCGCCAAGAAAGCCGGCAACTGCTCTGGGGCACGTCCCTCTTTTTGTAACATCGTAACACAGAAACGCTGACGAAGCTCCGGATTTTCCTGCCACCATAGCCGCAAAGGCGACATGTCATGGGTAGAGATGGTGGCAACAGAACGATAAGGATTTGCCTCCAGATGGGCGAATTCAAAGCCCTGCTGCTTGGGCATTTGCTGAATCTCAAGGGTAAGGATACGCAATTGGTCAAGCACAGGCTCCACACAGTCTGGCAACATTCCGAGGTCCTCAGCACAGACAAGTAGGCGGGAGTCTTTCAGGATAGCCGGTAACCGTTTGAGAGCCTGTTGTCCCCAATAGATGGAATGACGCTGGTAGAAATAGTTATTGTATAGTCGCATAAAGGCATCCTTATCCTCATTACTCAGTGCCTCATAGATAGGCTCATGGAGTGCCCCGACCCGTGGATGGTACATCTCTGACTGACGGGGATCCTCCACAAAAAGCACATCACTGATCAAGCGCAACAGTCCGTCTCTTATCCACAGGCTGCTTTCATCACGTCGGTCAGCGAAATAAGCGACCACCTTACGCTGGGTGTCGTACGGTTCCTGTAAGTCATAGAGATTATATGCCTTACGCACTAAGAAGTTGTCACGGACATACTGGGCATGTATACCGAAGAGGCGATTGATGAGGCGGTCATTAATAAACGGTTTCGTATAGAGCTCTTTGCGGAAAGAAAGACCGAAATACTCTATCTCTGCAATAGTGAGCGGCAAGGCAGGCGAGAAATGTCCCAAGACCCCATCAATAGCCTCCTCTGGGATCTCCCAAATACGGAAAAAGCCCAGCACATGATCGATACGTATGGCATCGAAATACTGCTCCATATGTTTCAGCCGCTGACGGAACCAGTTTACAAGGGAAGAGGGTGAATCCTCACTCCCCCAATGGTAGGTTGGGAATCCCCAGTTCTGACCTTGTTTCGTAAAAGCATCGGGCGGAGCCCCTGTCTGACTGTCAAGATGAAACAGATCAGGATGTACCTTGGTCTCCACACTTTCGCGGTTCACTCCAATAGGCAGGTCGCCTTTTAGGACGACACCCTTGGAACGGGCATAGTCAGCAGCTTCCTTTAACTGCGTATGCAACAGCATTTGCACGAAACAGACGAAATCATAATCTTCAGCGCGAAAAGCCGCATAAGGTTTGAGCCATTCTGCGTTATCATGGACAAACTCCTTAAAACACATGGAAGCCATAATACTTTTCTTCTGTTCCTCAAAGAGTTGTGTCAGATACTCCTGCTTGACACGGTCAACTGCCTCATAGTCACTATATGACAAGGCATTGAGTTCCTGTTGACGACGGCGGAACTGAATCATCTGCTGACGTGACTTCAAAGTGCCTGCCGCCTCTAGATCAACATAATGCGGATGGAGGGCGAAGACACTGATAATATTATAGGGATAGGAGTCTTGCCACCCATGACTGACAGTCGTATCATTGACTGGGAGAATCTGAATAATACTCATACCCGTCTGCTCAGCCCAGTCGACCAATCGCTTGAGATCACCGAAATCCCCCACTCCATAGCTATGCTCACTACGCAGGGAGAATACGGGTATAGAGACACCGGCGGCACGCCAGGTCTGCTCTTTCAGGCGTAACTGTTCACCATACAACACCAGCACTTGTCCGTCGCTGATAAGCTCCTGACTGTTAGTCATAGACTGTAGGTTGTTGTCTATCACTCTGTTATCACCCTCTTCCCATCCAACAAAGGCATGCGTCTGGTCATCCACCACCACATATTTATACTCCAGCGGGAAGATCATACCCAGCGCATTGACGGTGAGCATCCACTCATGCTGCCCGGCATATTCCATCCGAAGATAACGGGAAGTATTCCAGCTGCCGATGGCAGGATGACTTCCGCAGATAGCAACAGCTTGTCCTGGTTGCAACTGGGGTGCTGAGACACGGAAAGTGATGGTACGGCGAAACAATGGGAGGCGTAACGCCTCAACATGCTCATTGGTACGACCGTGAACCGTCGTCAGATAAGCATTGGTATACAGATGATATGGTAGTGGCAGGTCACGCCATTGGTCCGGGAACAGATAGTCTTTCGACGTGTCAAAATGGTAGATACGTGGCACCAAGTCCCACTCACGACGCAACAGGTGACCATCCGCATCCTCCACCTGATATATATATATAATATGTGAAAGCGGATGCTGGCGTGACTCCAAGGCAGCCGTCTCCAAAGTCCATAGCTCTCCGTCCTCTGTCTGCATCAGCAGGTTATATTTCTTGACAGTACCGTCCTGACTATGATAGGCGATATTCACATGGAGGCTCTCTCCCCATGCGGTATGGTATCTGATACTGAATCTTAGCTTCATGTTTTCCTAACTTTTTGGCAAAGTTACGAAAAAATCCTAAACTATAGACTACAAACTCCAAACTTTTATTATCTTTGCAGGGTAAAAACAAAAAAGACATGAAGATTTCAGGTTATAAGAGATATCTCATCCCTGCTGCCATAGGACTGCTATTGGTAATAGGACTCCCTTTCTATTTCTTCTTCAAGGGGGTATCAACATTAGAAGAGACACATTATATATATATAGATGAAGACGACACCCAAGACAGTGTCATCGCAAAGATCAAGCCGATAGCTTATCCTACCGCTATGGCAGGACTTCAAACCTTGTTGCGTCACGCCGACTATGGCGATCACATCAAGACAGGACGGTATGCCATCAAGAAAGGAGAGGGAGCTGTTACCATCTACCGCCACTTGAAGAGCGGGCGACAGGAGAGTCTCAACCTGACAATTCCCGAGGCAAGGACCATGGACAGGCTTGCTGCGATATTGGGTAAGAAACTGATGCTTGACTCTGCCGCTATCGCTGATGCGCTCCATTCTCAGGAGACTTGTGGGAAATACGGCTATGACACTTGTACCATCTCTGCGATGTTCGTACCCAACACTTATGACATCTACTGGAATGTGAGCATTGACGGGCTGCTGGAGCGTATGAAGAAAGAGCATGACCGTTTTTGGAATGGGGGACGTACGGCAAAAGCCCGGAAGATAGGATTATCTCCCAATGAGGTAGCTACCCTTGCCTCTATCATCGATGAGGAGACTGCCAATACAGCAGAGAAGCCCATGATTGCGGGAATGTATATCAACCGACTGAGACAGCACATGCCATTACAGGCTGACCCCACGATCAAGTTTGCCCTCAAAGACTTCGCCATCAAACGTATTTATAACAACATGCTCAAGATTGACAGTCCTTATAATACCTATAAGAACGAAGGACTACCTCCCGGTCCCATTAAGATCGCCTCCATCAAGGGTATTGACGCCGTTCTGAATCATGTAAGTCACGAGTATCTGTATATGTGTGCCAAAGAAGACTTCTCCGGGACCCATAACTTCGCCAAGACGTATCCCGAGCATCTGAAGAATGCGGCGAAATACAGCAAAGCACTCAACGAGAGAGGTATTAAATAAAAAATGCTCCTTGCTTCACAGCGAGGGGCATTTTTTAATCGGTATTAGTCCTTTTTTAAGGTAAAAAGATTGTATTCAGGATAACGTTGGCAAAGGTACTGCCTTTTTGATACCCACGCAAATTATTTCTTATGTTAAATAACATATTTTTGGTAAACAACAAAAAAACTCTAAACTTTCAACTATAAACTCTAAACTTTTTCGTACCTTTGCACACCCAATTAAACGTTTAATATATCATGATAGAAGAGAAGAAAATGACTGAGGGCGAAGAGAAAAAGAGTCTCAGTTTCGTGGAGCAAATGGTGGAGGGCGACCTCTCCGCAGGTAAGAACGGAGGTAGAATACAGACCCGTTTCCCACCAGAGCCCAACGGATATATACATATCGGACATGCCAAGGCTATCTGCATGGACTTCGGTGTTGCGGAGAAATTCGGCGGAATCTGTAATCTTCGTTTCGATGACACCAATCCTACCAAGGAGAATACCGAATATGTGGAGAACATCATGAACGACATCAAGTGGCTTGGTTTCCACTGGGAGAATGTTTATTATGCCTCCGATTATTTTGATAGGTTATGGGATTTCGCTATCTGGCTCAGTGAGAAGGG
>JAEEGH010004509.1_pt1 | contig 35679 bp, 34 predicted proteins | sample 9134181 | NCBI WGS metagenome assembly JAEEGH01 (sample SAMN16246544, study PRJNA631951) | gut metagenome | biome: gut microbiome; feature: rumen; material: DP-attached | host: Bos | place: Iran: Karaj | collected 2018-10
ATTGTAGATCTCGGGATTCACCGTCACATCCAATAAGGTGAGCTCGAGCGCGTCACCGTAATAGAAATTGGGATCCTTTTGTCCTGAGTAGATGTTGAGCTTCAGCGCTTTTGCGTTGTTAAGAGCCGCGACCGCGGTGGTGCCGTAGCGGTTGTTCGCGGAAGAAGAAGCGATCGCGAGTCCGTTCTGCAGGATCTCGATGTTGAGATTTCTGTATTCAGGATCTTCTGCGGTCTTGTACCAGATCCATACGAGATATCTGCCGCCGGTGGAATCGAGAGACCATTCCGAAGTGTCGGATTCTATGATGATCCCGGTAGCCTTTGACAGGGTATCTTTTGTGAACTTGGCGGCCGTTTTTCCGTACTCCTCGACCTTTCCGGTGGATTCAGGTGTGTTGATCGCGATAAAACGGGCTTTTAAGAGGCCCGTGTCGCTCACGGAAGCGGGCACGTTAAAATGTACCGTGTCTCCGTCAACATAGGTCCTGACCGTTGCTTCCGTTTTTACGGTCTCGGAACTCATGTCAAGCTTGATGGAACCTGCAAAATCTATGAATTCCGGGGCTTCGGTGGGAGCCGGTGTCGGAGTCGGAGTCGACGTCGTTTCTATGGGGGTGTCAGTCGCGGCGGGAGCGGGTGTTACTTCCGCTCCCTGCTTGGTGCAAGCCGTAAATGACAGTAAGATCGATAAAGTTGTTAAAAGAAATATCTTTTTTTTCATTATTCGGAGTATTCGCATTCGTCAACAGCCTTCTTGAAAGCATCATTGATGATCTTGTCGGCGTCGCCGTCCTTTGTAAGACATGTTACAAAGAGTGAGCCCACCTGGTCACGTGCGGTCGAAGAACCGTTGAAAGCGGGAGATACATAGTAAGCAGATTCCTGTTCAAGGCAGACCTTTGCGGAAAGAGCGGAGATGTAAGCACCACCGTCGGCTTTTGCAAGGAATGCGGCGTAAGCTTCGTTAGAACCTACGGACTTGAGAACGGGAACATAACCCGAAGTCATAGAGAACTCAGCCTGGAAATCAACACATGTTGTGAGGTATTTCACGAACAGCCATGAAGCGATTACTTCCTGCTTGTTGTCCTTGTTGAAGATGCAGACCGAAGGACCCTGGGAGATAACCTTGGGGCTGGAAGCATTTACCTGAGGAATGGTAGCGATGCCTACCTCGAAAGGATAGGAACCGTCGGCATTTGCTGTAGGACGCTGATGTGTTGCGCCTGCGGAAGAACCGATGGACATGTAGCTCTTCATTCCGGAGTCGGCTACGAAAAGGCCTGAAGTGTATGCGCCGTAGATGGTCTGGGTGGTGATGAGACCGTTCTGGTACCAGTCACGGAAAGTCTTCATGAATGCCTTGTTCTGGTCATTGTTGAAGAGATAGTGGCTGCCCGAAGCGGATGTGTAAGGGCTTCCGTACTGCTCGCACATGGTGATGAACCAGTTTGCCTCGGAGTCATATCCGAGAGGGATGCAGTTGGGATCGATGGTGAGGATCTTCTGGCAGAGAGTCTTGAGGTCGTCCCATGTCTTGGGAACTTCGAGGCCGTTCTTGTCAAAGAAGGTCTTGTTGTAGTAGAGCACTTCCGTTGACTTTGAGAAAGGAAGTGTGTACATATAACCGTCGCCGAAGGAACGGCCCTCAGCGTAATAACCGCTGATGAAATCGTTCTTCTGCTCATCGGTGAGACCAAGGATCTCGGAAGTGCCGTCAGCATGAGCAACGGTCTCCTTGCTGTCGATGAGGGCATCGAGCTGTGCTACTGCGCCTGCGAGGTTGTAAAGTGCAACGTGGTCGGGATAGCAGTATGCGATGTTGGGCTCGTTTCCTACTGTGAGCTCGGTACTGATCTGGTCTCTTACATCATTGTAGGAACCAACCTGCTCCCATACAACGTGGATGTTGGGATAGAGCTTGTTGAACTCTGCGATGTAAAGATCAAGAACTGCCGAGAGTGATGATCCCATTGTGTGATAGAAGGTGATGGTAACGTCCTTTCCGTCATAACCGCCTGCGGGAACCTGGAAATTTGCGGTCTCTGCAAGAGATTTTGCGGCAGGAGCGGGATCCTGTTTTCCGGGATCTGCAACAGTTCCCTGAGTGGGTGCGGCGGTAGGATCTGCGTTACCGCTGCCGCTGTTGTTTCCGCATGCACCGAACAGCATTGTCATTGCAAGAACGGTAGCGGCAACAGCCTTAAAGATTCTTTTCTTCATGTTAAATCCTCTCCTTTTGTAACTATTTATTAAAGACCTTGCGGTCAGTAATAACAAAGCGATAAGGGCTTTAACCCTTGATACCCGAACGGCTCACGCCCTTCATGATGTATTTCCTTAAGAATACGAACACGAGGAAGAGCGGGAACGATACGATGGCAACGGCTGCCATCTGTACAGGGTAGTTTGTGGTACCGTCGTTTGCGGTGAAGGCGTTTCTCAGACCGTTGGTGATAAGGCTGTGATCGTCCTTTGTAACAAGTCTCGGCCAGATGTAGGAGTTCCATGCGCCCATCATCTTTAAGATGGTGATGGAGATAAGTGTGGGCAGAGACAGCGGGATCATTACCTTCCAAAGGTATTTGATATCGCTCGTACCGTCGACTTTTGCGGCAAGATACAGCTCATTCGGGATCTGGAGGAAATTCTGCCTGAGAAGGTAAATGTAGAAAACGCTTACCAGGAAAGGCACGATGAGTACCGTGTATGTATTCATCCAGCCGAATACCGTGACTGTCTGATAGTTTGTGATGGTGAAAAGCTCACCGGGGATCATCATCGTAGCAAGGAGAGCGGCAAAGAGCGCGTTCTTGCCCTTGAACTCAAGCCTTGCAAAAGCGAAGGCGGAGAGAACGGTGATGACAAGTGAGAGAAGAGTGGAAACAACACCTACATAAAGGGTGTTGAGGAACAGCCTTGAGAGGCTTGCCTGAGAGAACGCGTTGGAATAGTTCGCGATCACGTTGATCTCATGAGGCCAGAGCGTGGGGACACTCCTTATGTACTCTTCGTAGGTCTTCATGGATGAGATGATCATCCAGTAGAAGGGGAACAGTATTATAAGAGCCATGATGATGAGGAAAGCATAGACCAGAATGTGAAATAATACTTTCCCGACTCTTTGTTTTGCGGAAACCTGGGAAATGTCGCGGGCGCGCATTACGTCTTTTTCGTCAGCCATGTCAGCACCTCCTTAGTAGTGGACTCTCTTCTTGCTCACCCTGAGATTGATAAGGGTAACGACAAGAATGATGCCAAACAGAATGAGGGCGGCGGCACTGGCACGTCCCTGATGCTTTCCGGCAAGGGAATCGTAAATGTAACCGACCATTGTGTTAAGACGTCCGGCGTCATCCGCGGGACCGAGTTTTTCACCGAATATACCTACGATGCTGGTGTATTCCTTAAAGCCGCCGATGAAGCCGGTGATGATGACATAGGCGAGCATGGGGGAAAGGAGCGGAACGGTGATGCGGGTAAGTATCCTGCCTTTTCTTGTTCCGTCGATCTTTGCGGCATCGTAATACTGCTTGTTGATGCTCTGCAGGCCGCCGAGTAAGATGAGGATCTTAAAGGGCAGTGCGTTCCATACGATATAGATGACCATTACGGTCATGTTCGCAAGATAGGATGAGCCGACGTTTATCCAGTTTACTCTGGTGCCGCCGAAGAACTCGATGATGTTGTTGATGATACCTGCAGTGACTATTATCTCATTCTGAGTGCCGTAAGCGTTTCCTACCATGTTGAACATCGCAGCGAACACCATACCGATGGCGATGGAGTTTGTAACATAGGGAAGGAAGAAAACGGTCTGCAGGAACTTCTGAAGGCCTTTGATGGAATTGAGCGCAACGGCAATGAGGAGCGCGAGCACGGTGGAAATGGGAACCGTGAGTATGCAAAGGAGCACGGTGTTCAACAGACAGCTCTTAAAGCCGGGATACTGCACGACTTTGATGAAGTTGTTGAAGTTGATGTTGAACTTTGCGCCCTTAAGAGCGGTCATCATGTTGTAGTTTTCAAGGAATGCAAGCCTTACGGTATTTATGATGGGCCAGACCGTGAAAACAAGGATCAATACCAGGGCCGGAAGAAGATATATCCAGGCTTTCCATTGATGTTTGCTGTCTACCATTTATTTCACCTCCGGACGGATCCTTTCTTCGGTCTCTTTGTTGAAGATGAATATCTTGTTGGGCTTGATGGAGAAACGAACCTTTTCGGACTTGGGATCGACTTTGATGTCCGAATCGATGATGGAACGGATGAAAGGATTTAAGGAAGCGGCGTTTGTGGTGATAACGCTGGAATCACGTCCCATTACCTCGATGCCCGAAAGAGTGCAGGTGAGAGGACCGGCTGCGTCCACGATGAAGCCTTCGGGACGGATGCCTATGAACACTTCCTGATCCGGAACGCCCTTTGCATCGGCAACGGCTTCGGAATCACCGATATATACCTTTCCTCCGGAAACCTTTCCCGAAAATACGTTGATCGGAGGGGTTCCGAGGAATTTTGCAACGAAAAGATTGACGGGATCGTCATAAACGTCCTGAGGAGCGCCGATCTGCTGAACAACACCGAGCTTCATGACAACGATGACATCGGAGATGCTCATGGCTTCTTCCTGATCGTGTGTTACGAAGATAGTGGTGATCTTTGTCTCGCGCTGGATGCGGCGGATCTCTTCACGTGTCTGGAGACGGAGTCTCGCATCGAGATTGGAGAGAGGCTCGTCAAGGAGCAGGATGCGGGGCATCTTTACAAGAGCGCGAGCAATGGCAACGCGCTGCTGCTGGCCGCCTGAAAGCTCCGAAGGCTTGCGGTCGAGGAGCTCGTCGATCTGAACGAGCTTTGCAGCCTCAACGGTGCGGGAGAGCATCTCTTCTTTGGTGAGCTTGTCCTTGCCGGTGAGGTTCTGAAGCGGGAACATGATGTTCTGCTTTACGGTCATATGGGGGTAAAGAGCATAGTTCTGGAAAACAAGTCCAACACCCCTGTTTTCGGGAGACAGATCCGTAACATCGTCATCTCCGAAGAAGATCTTTCCGCTGGTGAGCTTTTGCAGTCCGCTGATCATGTAAAGCGTGGTACTCTTGCCGCAGCCCGAAGGGCCGAGCAGACCGACCAGCTTTCCGTCAGGGATGGTGAAGTCGAAATTGTTTACGGCTACCACTTCTTCCTTGGATTTTTTGTTGCGGCTGGGAAAGATCTTAGTTACGTTTTGTAATACTACTTTCATTCCTTTTCCTTCTCCTCTGCTTGTTTTTCTTTATATTTTATCATTTCTTCTTTCGTTTCAAAGATCATCTGGCTGGGAAAGTCGATGACGACGGTTCCCGCAATGAGATCGTGGATCATTGAATTTGTGGGCGTCGCGATCATCACGATGAGCTCAAGGACGGCTATCAGGACAAGTATCACGATACCTACGGGACCAAGCTGTCCGAACAATATCATGGTGATGATGAGAGCGGGTATCATGAGCTCAAGAGTGAACTTTCCGAGTATCGTCCTCATCGCGAGCACAAGATTGTTCATCTTTACCCCGTCGACCGTCATGACACCGAGCCCGAAAAGCTTTTTTCCTATGGTCATTCCGTTCTTTAAGAAGAGCGGGATGACAAATTCCATGAGCATGGTGCCCAGGAAGATGCTGAGTCCGACCATAAAAAGAGTCACGGAAATGAGGAATTCGTATGCCTTGGTGACGCGATCGTCTGCCATCAGGGCGGTGTAAGCCTTGTCGTATTCTGCCTTTTCCTCATCCGTGAGCATTGCGGTCTCTTCTTCTGTAAGCCCGATCGTTACCGAATACCTGTCCTCATATTCCTTTATGATGGATGAGATATTCTCCGTGTAGCGGTCGGTTTTCACAATTGTTGAAATAAAAAACAGAAACCCGGTCGTGACAACTGACAAAATGATTATATCAAAAAGGAAAGCAGACATTCTTTTCCATATGCTTGCCTTTTGGAGATCAAAGATCACAAACGGATTTCCTCCTTTTCTAAAGCGGTTAGAATATAATATCACAAATAACGGTCTAATTCAATATGACCGAATGTTTAGTTTTTATATAAAATAGTCAAACTTTATTTATTGATTTAAAGTGTAGATGTGTTGTATCATAAATATGATATACGCGCATATTTCACTGTGTTTACGCGACTTTGGAGGTAATACCATGAAAAAACACAAAATGTTATTTGCACTGTTTCTCGCTTCGGCGCTGGCTGTCACCTGCCTTTCCGGTGGCTGTGCGCTGGGGGAAGAGGAGCCGGTTTTTACCCCGACACCGATGCCCACACCGGAACCTATAGTACAGGAGATCCGTGTGACTGCGACACCGACACCCACACCGACCCCGACGCCCGGACCTTATGCGGACTGGGACGGAAAACTCTTTTCTGTTGACACATCAGTCAAATATCAGACGATAGAGGGCTTCGGAGCGGCTTATACATGGTACTCGGACTGGGTCAACGCAGTGGACGACCAGGACGGGCTGTTTGATGCGCTGTTTAAAGACTCCGGGCTTTCGATCCTGAGGTTCAAAAATGAATATGAATATGTCTCGGAAGACAAAGCGACAAACGCCGAGACGATGAAGAGATATTACGATGAAGCGGTCGAACGCCTTGCGGCACAGGGAATAAAGCCTGTGGTCCTCATGAGCTGCTGGTCGCCCGCCGCAAAACTGAAAGCAAACAATGACAGAACGGGGGCGGCATCATTAAGAAAAAACGCCGACGGGACTTTCTGCTATGACGAATACGCAGCATGGTGGGTGGAATCGGTAAAATACTATGAAGCTCAAGGCGTTCCGATAGACTATATCTCCCTGCAGAACGAGATAGATTTTGCGGCAAGTTACGACGGATGCACTTTTTCACCTGAGGAAACGGAGGATCAGGCAAGCTACGCAAAAGCCTTCCTTGCCGTATACCGCGCGATGAGAGCGGAGTTTGGTGAAAAGGCTCCGAAGATGGTGGCGCCGGAAACGATGTCCTGCAAACACACCACCATCATGCCTTATATAAAGGATATCCTTGCGGAGGAGCCGGGAAGCATCGACATTCTGGGCTATCACCTTTATGTGGGCGGAGAAGGTAATGATGAAGACAACACCGTAAAGCCGAACAGCTTTATAAATGAGTTCATGGGGCTCAACAATCTCTATCCCGATATGAGGAAATGGCAGACGGAGTATTATGTGGGACATGGGATCGATACGGCGGGAGTCATCAACAACTATCTTGTGTACGGAAACGGAAACGCCTACATTTACTGGAGCGGTACCTGGGCAGAGGATCAGATCGACAAAATGTCTTTTGAAAATTCAAAGCTCATAGGAATGGCACTTGAAAAACATAAACGCCTTACCACCTCCGGGTGGAGGATATGCGCCGACTACTACGCTTTACGACACTTTTCCGAGTTCATAAAACCCGGGTATGTGAGGATAAAGACAGTGACAGGCTCGCAGGATGTCCTCGGAAGCTCATATTTAAGCCCCGACGGAAAGAAACTCGTGTGCGTCCTCATAAACACGTCATCCGAGCCCATGGAATATATGTTAAAGACCGATGGTTTTGTTTTTCACGATGCTGACTATGTGAGATCGGTGTTCGGCGAGACCTGCACGTCTTCAACAAAACTGTTTGAAAACATGGGCATCATATATCCCGAGACCGTTATAACACTTGAACCTTACAGCGTTTCGACGATAGTGCTCCAGTAACGGCATCTTTCTCAAAAAAAATTCTTGCAATATCATGCGGTTTACGTTATAATTCATCGGCATGTGATAAATGAAAGACAAAGAACATTTTGAACCTATTTTCAGGAGGATTTTATGATTTCTGCAGGAGATTTCAGAAACGGTGTAACATTGGAGATCGAAGGCAACGTGGTACAGGTCATTGAGTTCCAGCACGTTAAACCCGGCAAGGGCGCGGCTTTCGTTAGAACGAAGCTCAAGAACATCAAGTCCGGCGGCGTTGTTGAAAAGACCTTCCGCCCCACTGAGAAGTTCCCTCAGGCTCGTATTGACAGACTTGATATGCAGTACCTTTACAAGGACGGCGACATCTACAATTTCATGAACACCACCACCTACGATCAGATCACTCTTACCGAGGATCAGGTAGGCGATGCCATGAAGTTCGTTAAAGAGAACGAGATGGTAAAGATGCTTTCTCACAACGGTGAAGTATTCTCCGTTGAGCCGCCTCTTTTCGTAGAGCTTCAGATCACAGAGACAGAGCCCGGCTTCAAGGGCGATACCGCTACAGGCGCTTCCAAGCCCGCTACCGTTGAGACCGGTGCGATGGTTATGGTTCCGCTGTTTGTTGAGCGCGGTGACAAGATCCAGATCGATACACGCAGCGGCGAGTATCTGAAGAGAGTGTAATTCTTGGGGAATGAATTCAGCCCACGGTTTCATGCCGTGGGCTTTTGTTTCACTCGCTAGTACCGGCGTCCTTTACGAGTCCCGGAAGTTTTCTCTGCACGTCTGAACCTGAGATTGGAAGGGTCAAAAATAACCACCCCTGTCGGCAGAAGAATATAGATATAAACGAAACAAAAAAGCCCGGAAGAAGTTCCGGGCTGAATATAAAGAAGAATTACTGATTTTTGTAATTTGTTAAAAAAGATAGTTTTAGGAGTTTATAAAAGTTTTGTTAGTGTGTTTGAAGCTGAGTCGTAGTCGAAAGCATCGATACTGTTGAGAATGGTTTGAAGGATGCCTTTGAGGGTTTCGTCCTCGGAAGTACTTATGGCTGAATTCAGCTGGCTCTGTGCGGTGTCGAGGTCATAAACTTCGAGGGCAGATGATGCCGAGAGGAGCATGATGCGTACTACCTCCGGAATCTGGGATTTATCGTACTCTGAAGCATCAAGTGAGGTATTATCAGTCGAACCGTCGGCAGAAGAGTCACTGTCTGTAGCTGTGTCAGCGTCCTTAAAGTAAGATGACAGCAGGTCCAGGATCGAATTGAAATCCGCAAGGTATTTCTCGATATTTTGGTCTATAAATGCGGTGCAGGCGTCGGGATCTGTGGAGGAGAAAGTTATGCCGGAAGCTTCATAAGTTGCTGGCTCTGCGGGCTTGGGATCGGCGGAGGCGTCCCCGATCGCATGACAGGCGTATTCCATCTGCTTTGAGAACTCGCCAAAGGTTTTGAGGCCGACTATGAAAGACGCGCTTTTCAGACCGTGAACTTCGATGCGGAGTTCATTGTAGGATCGGGAATCATAGAACTTTCGGACAGAAGATAGCCTGCCGCGTCCGTCTTTACAGTAAGTGAGAAGAATACTGTCAAATACTTCACGGCTTCCGAGCTCCTGGATGGCTTTCTCAAGTTCGAACAGACCGCTTTCCGCAAGAATATCGGCGTTTTCATCGCGCCATTTCGATACGATCACGGTCGCGTCCTCGGTCTTTATTTTCGAAAAGCTGACCTTTGCGAACGCGCAGAGAGCCGTATCTTCGGCATAGTATTCATTTTCATCGAGCGTCATGTACAGCGGGCAGCCGCGGCATGGCGTTTTCCTGCCGCAGAGCGCTGCAAGAAAGCTATGTCCTTCGGCTGCGGAAGGGGTAAACGAGGCCGCTTTTTTATTCATATACATGATCTCAAAGTCATCGTCGGAGAGCACGTATACGGAACATTTATCTTCATCGTATTTTTCGTACAGATCGTACAATCGCATATTAAGCTCCATTTGTATTGAATAGCAAAGATTATCGGCACAAAATAGCATCATTTCACATATGTTGTACTTAGATTATATAATAAAAAACGTCCTTTTCAAATATAACTTTTAGTGATAAAATAAATAGAAGATACGAGAATCGGAGGATTTGAAATGAACGAAGAATATAATATCAACGAAGCGGGCGATATCAAGATCTCTGATGATGTTGTAGCTTCGATCGCAGGTCTTGCGACTTCAGAAGTTGAGGGAGTTACATCCATCGCAGGACATATTACCAGCGAGATCGTCGGAAAGTTCGGGGTGAAGAACCTCTCGAAGGGCATTAAGCTTTCCATCGAGAACGGAGTTGTTTCGATCGATCTTTACATCAACATCCGTTACGGCTGCAGTATCCCGAAGATCACAGCGCAGATCCAAGATAAGGTTAAGAACGCCATCGAGAGTATGACAGGACTTAAGACGTCCGACATTACGATACATATTGTTGACATAGAGATTAAATAATTGGAGAGTCTATGAGCACATTGACAAGAAGAAATATCCGCGAGCACCTGATAAAACTTTTATACATCAGGGATTTCCACGAAGCAGAAGAGCTTGAAGAGCAGAACGATCTGTATTTTTCGTTATTTACGAAGCTTGAGCATCCCAGTGAGGACATCGTCCCCGTTGGTAAGGACCTGCCCGAGGTTTCCGACGACGATCTCAAGTACATTAAGGAACGTTATGAGGCCATAGTATCGAAGCTTGGTGAGATTGACCACATACTTGAGGTCGCGATGAGCGGATGGACCATTAACAGAGTAAGCAAGCTTGAGCTTGCGATCCTTCGTGTTGCCGTATATGAGATGCGTTTCGACGAGGAAGTGCCTCCGAAGGTAGCGATCGACGAAGCTGTCGAACTTGCGAAGATCTACGGTTCGAAAGATACTTCGTACGGGTTTGTTAACGGTATTCTTGCCAAAATTTTATAATGATGAAGATTTATTCGGTCACCGAGATCAACAACTATATCAAATTACTGCTGTTGAAGGACAATGTCCTGAGTTGTGTGAAGATAAGCGGCGAGGTATCAAACTGCAAATATCACTCCTCAGGGCATATTTACTTTACGCTGAAGGACAGTTCGGGACAGATAGCCTGCGTGATGTTCGCAGGCAAACGTATCGCAGGACTGAAGTTCAACATGACCGAGGGCATGAGCGTCGTAGTTACGGGTCAGATCAGCGTATATGAGCGCGACGGCAAGTATCAGCTGTACGCCGACCGCATCGAACAGCAGGGCATCGGAGAGCTTTACGAGCGTTTCGAAAAGCTCAAAGAGAAGCTCATGAAGGAAGGACTCTTCGACAGCGCTCATAAGAAGCCGCTTCCGCCTTTTATATCGACTTTAGGAGTGATCACTGCACCCGACGGCGCAGCGGTACAGGATATCATCAATATCACAAAGCGCCGCAATCCGCATGTGAAGATCGTGATCTATCCCGCCAGGGTTCAGGGCGCGGGAGCCGCCAAAACTCTGATCGCAGGCATCAAAGCCATGGAGCATATCAGACCGGATGTGATCATCATCGGGCGCGGCGGAGGCTCTTTTGAAGACCTGTTTGAGTTTAATGATGAGGAACTCGCGAGAGCCGTATATGACTGCACGATACCCGTTATTTCCGCCGTGGGACATGAAGTGGATTTCTCCATTTGCGATTATGTTTCCGATATGAGAGCGCCCACTCCGAGCGCCGGAGCCGAGCTCGCGGTTTACGAATATGATGCACTGGAGACCTCGTTTGACGAGTATAAGAGAAGACTGAAGAACATCCTTACCAGTCGCATCGCGCTCGAACGCTCGAGGTCCGAGCAGTACAGGCTTCGCCTGCTGAAGCTCAGTCCGAAGAGCATTGTGAATAATTACATTTTCCGCGCGGATAAGCTGAAAGATTCCCTGGACCGTGCATTTACAGGCAAACTTGAGAATACAAAGCACCGGCTTGCTGTTTTGGCAACGAGTCTCGATCAGCTCTCACCCTTAAAGAGCCTCACAAGAGGCTATTCGTACACCACCGACGCCGAGGGCAGGAATATCAATTCGACAGAGGGCCTAAAGCCGGGCGATAGTATAAACGTCAGGGTTAAAGACGGCACGATAACTGCCGGAGTCACGGATATAAAGCAGCAGATCACAGAATAGAAAGGCTTTAATATGGCTGAAAAGAAGACAGACAACAAAAAAACCAAAGAGAAACCGAAGATCAACGAGATCTTCGACAAACTCGACACGATCGTCAGGGAAATGGAAGACCCCGGACTGCCTCTCGAGGAATCGTTCGAGCATTACACCGAGGGATTGAAGCTCTTAAAACAGTGCAGCGAAAGTATTGAGCAGATAGAACAGAAGATTGAAATTTTGGAGGCGGATAAATGATCGATCTTAATACCAAAGCAAGTCAGATCAACAGCATCCTTCAGGGATATCTTCCCGAGGAGACCAAGGAATTCGGAGATATCACCGAAGCCATGAGCTACAGCGTTCTTGCGGGCGGAAAGCGTCTCCGCGCGATCATGCTGATTGAGAGCTTCAGGCTTTTTAACAATGACTCCGACATGGAGAAGATGCTCGTGCATCCCTTTGCCGCAGCCATTGAGTTTATCCATGCGTATTCGCTCGTACATGACGATCTTCCTTCGATGGACAATGACATGTACCGCCGCGGCATACTTACAACTCATGCAAAGTACGGCCACGCTATGGGCGTTCTGACCGGCGACGCGCTCTTAAATTACGCGTTTGAGACAGTTACCGCCACCTTAAAGAGCCTTGAGAAGCTCCGCGGAGAGGTTGTTCCCGAACTTTACGCCCGAGTTTCGACGGCTGCGAATATCCTGTTTACCAAAGCCGGATATTCGGGCATGATCGGCGGACAGGTGCTTGATGTTTATTTCCCTAACGACGCCGACGCGGATAAGAGCCTGTTGAAGCTCAGACTTCTTAAGATGTATGAGCTTAAGACCTCGAATCTCTTCAGGGCTGCGCTCTGTGCGGGTGCTGCGCTTGCGGGCGCTTCGGAAGCGGATCTTAAGAAGCTTGATTCATTCGGATATAATTTGGGACTTGCATTTCAGATAGATGACGATATACTTGATGAGACTGCAACTTTTGAGCAGCTCGGCAAGGATATCGGAAGTGACAGGAAGAACAACAAGCTGACGATCTGCTCGCTGCTCGGTATCGAAGCGGCGAAGGACCTCTCGAGAGAGAAGCTTGAGCTTGCCGCAACTACGCTTGAGACGCTCCCCGGCAACAAGGAATTCTTTACCGACCTGATCGAGTATCTGAGCGGCCGCAAAAAATAAGTCTTTATCGGTGTGAATTATGAGTTTACTTGAAACAATAAACAGTCCGAACGACATAAAGAAGATCGATCCGCAGGACTACAGGAAGCTGGCCAAGGAGATCCGCACATTCCTTGTGCAGAAGGTCAGCAAAACAGGCGGGCATCTGGCCTCGAATCTCGGCGTTGTCGAACTTACGATGGCGCTGCACCTGTTCCTTGACCTTCCGGACGACAAGCTTGTATGGGATGTCGGACATCAGGCTTATACGCATAAGCTCCTTACGGGCAGACGTCAGGACTTTGATTCCTTAAGGCAGTACGAAGGCATCAGCGGCTTCCCGAAGACCAGCGAGAGCGACTGCGATTCATTCAACACGGGACACAGCTCGACTTCCATATCGGTTGCCGACGGCATTGCCCGTGCGCGTGACTTAAAGCATGAGAAATATAAAGTTGTCGCAGTAATAGGCGACGGGGCGCTTTCAGGCGGTATGGCTTACGAGGCGCTGAACAACGCCGGCAGGATTAAGTCAAACATGATGATCGTCCTGAACGACAACAATATGTCGATCTCCGAGAATGTCGGCGGTATGGCGAGCTACCTCGGCCGCATAAGAACGAGCTCCAAATATACCGTACTGAAAACAAAGGTTGAGAGATTCCTCGACCGTATACCTTTCATTGGACCGAAGATCGTAAGAGCGATCAAAAAGTCCAAGAATTCGATCAAAGCGCTCGTTGTTCCGGGTATGTTCTTTGAGAACATGGGCGTCACCTACATCGGTCCGATCGACGGTCACAATATCGATCTGATGCTGAAGACCTTTAATAGCGCTTCCGAACTCGACGGTCCCGTGCTGATCCATGTTATTACCCAGAAGGGCAAGGGCTACAAGTTTGCGGAGAACGATCCTTCAAAATATCACGGCGTAGGTCCCTTCGACTGTTCCACGGGGCGCAGCACATCGGTAAAGGACGGCAGGACCTACACGGAAGTATTTTCATCAAAGATCTGCCAGCTCGGCAGGAACAATAAGAATATCGTTACTGTTACTGCCGCTATGGCTGACGGAACCGGCCTTTCAGCGTTTAAAAAGCATTTCCCCGAGAGATTCTTTGATGTGGGAATAGCGGAAGAGCACGCAGTAACATTCGCGGCCGGCATGGCTTCGCGAGGGCTGCATCCCGTAGTTGCGATCTACTCGACCTTCCTTCAGAGGGCGTACGATCAGATAATTCATGATGTGGCACTCGGCGCGCTGCCTGTAACATTCGCGATCGACAGAGCCGGGATCGTCGGCAATGACGGCGAGACGCATCAGGGTATATTCGATCTGTCATTCCTTTCGCATGTTCCGGGGCTGCTCGTTATGGCTCCGAAGAATGCGAATGAGCTTGAAGACATGCTTGAGTTTGCTTGCTCGTATGACGGACCGAGCGCTATCAGATATCCGAGAGGCAAGGCCACCGAGAAACTTTCCGATTTCCGTGCTCCCATAGTCAAGGGCAAATCGGAGATCATCAAAAGAGGACATGACGCTGCTCTTTTTGGCGTCGGCAGAATGGTAAAGGTCCTCGATGAGATCGCAGCCGAGCTTTCGGAAGAGTACGGCTACAGCTTTACCGTTGTAAATGCACGCTTTGTCAGCCCAATTGACTACGAATGTCTGGACGAGATCGCGAAGGAATGCGATATCATCTTTACCTGTGAGGAGAATGTCGAACGCGGCGGTTACGGAGAAGCAGTTGCGATGCATCTGCTGAAGTCCGGCTATACCGGCAGCTTTACCGATCTGGCACTTCCCGACCAGTATATTGTTCAGGGCACGCCCAATCAGCTCCGTGATTCACTGGAGTTCGATCCCGTAAGCCTTAAGAACAGAATTAAAAAAACAGTTGACGTACACAAAAATTATGATATAATTTAACTCGTGCATGCAGGCATAAACCCCAAGATTCGGCACAATTCACAACTGGAGGGAGGTTTGGTGTGAGGCTATGTCGAACGTTATTGTAAAAGAGAACGAGACTCTGGACAGCGCTCTTCGCAGATTTAAGAGAAACTGCGCAAAGGCTGGTATTCAGCAGGAGATCCGCAAGAGAGAGCATTACGAGAAGCCCAGCGTTAGACGCAAGAAGAAGTCTGAGGCTGCTCGCAAGAGAAAGTATTGATATTTAAGTCAAACGATATCAAAGCCCCTGTTTTTCGGGGGCTTTTTTATTTTTTATTTTTTTTAACAAAACTATTTTGTTTATCGCAAATATGGTATAATCAAAATGAACGTTTATGCGTTTGGATAATTTTTCATGGAGATATTTAAACATATGGCTTTAAACGAATTTGTTATTTCGATTCCCAAAGAGCATATTTCCAATATATTCGGCGAGTTTGACAATAACATCAAAAAGATAGAGCGTACGCTCGGTATTTCACTGATCGCGCGTGACGGCGAATTAAAGGTTATAGGCGAATCGGTGAACGCCGACAGGGCTGTAAGGGTTATCGAGCAGCTTGTCGGGCTCGCGAAGAACGGGAATATCATCAACGAACAGAACGTCAATTACGCGCTTTCGCTCTGCATGGACGACAGGGAGAGCGCCCTTACCGAGATAGACCACGACCTGATCGGATTTACGCTGGCCGGAAAGCCCATAAAGCCCAAGACCATCGGTCAGAAGAAGTACATCGATCTTATACGCAAGAACATGATCGTGTTCGGACTCGGACCTGCCGGTACAGGTAAGACTTATCTCGCGATGGCCATGGCGATCAGCGCCTTTAAGAACAACGAGGTCAACCGCATCATACTTACGCGTCCCGCGATCGAAGCCGGAGAGAAGCTCGGATTTCTTCCCGGAGATCTTCAAAGCAAGATCGATCCCTACCTTCGTCCTCTGTACGACGCCCTGTACCAGATCATGGGCGCCGAGAGCTTCCAGAAGAATCTCGAGAAGGGTCTGATCGAGGTCGCTCCGCTCGCTTACATGCGCGGACGTACGCTGGATAACGCGTTTATCATCCTTGATGAGGCGCAGAACACGACTCCGGCGCAGATGAAGATGTTCCTGACGCGTATCGGTTTCGGGTCAAAGGCCATCATCACCGGAGATCCGACTCAGAAGGACCTGCCTCAGGGCACCGTTTCCGGCCTCGATATCGCGATTAAAGTATTAAAGGACATCGAAGATATCGGTTACGCGACTCTTACCTCGCACGATGTCGTAAGACATCCTCTGGTTCAGAAGATCGTAGACGCTTACGAGCGTTTTGAAAGAAAAAATACTAATTCACGGAGTACTCACGGACATGAACACAGAAAACAGTAACGCAAAAACCGGAAGGACCAGGATAGTATCCATAGTGACTCCGATCCTCGGCACTGCGGCGCTGTTCCTCGGAATGTTCATTGCCAAAGCGTCCTATAAGAGCTTCTGGGCCGCAGCTGCTTTTGTTCTTTGTTTTGCATTTGTTTATGCATTCTATGCCGAAACCTACAGATCAGATATAGTGAACGACATTCCGCGAGCTGTGCTTACTGCTGCAGTTCCTGCGGTTTGTTTCTTTGCGGTCTGGCTGCCTTATGAGGCGCTTGTTTCAACGCTTCTACTCGGAGCCATCACTTTGCTCGCGGTATACGCCGACCTTGCTCTGGCGATGTTTGCACTCGCTGCAGTTTCGGGCTTCTGTGCGCTTTTCACACCGGCGAAGCTTGCAGGTATCGCGGTTCTGTTGGTTTTGATACTTCTTATCTGCATACTTTCCGAAAAGCTCAAAGACATTCCGACGCTTATATTTGCCGCCATCATCTGTATCCTGTTTTTTGCGATACTTACCATAGCCGCGAACGGATTTGTGCTCCATGACGCGTTCGGGACCAATGAGATCGTTGTTATCGTTATCTCTACGATGATCCTGAGCTGCGTATATTTCATCAGATTGCTCGGCACTGGCTATGACGCGGAATCAGGTACGGAATCTGCAAAAACTCCCACTGAGCATGACAACAAGGTCTTAAAGAGAGAGCTTGATTCCAGAAAGAAACAGAACGAAAAGCTTCTCGCTTCAAATAAGGAGACTTTGGATACGATTGACCGCATGAAGCAGGAATATATCGAACTTGAGTCCAAAAACAACGATCTTAAAGCACGTATAAACGATCTCATGAACAGGACCGTCGCCGTGGAAGACGCGGTATCTCCGGAATTCAGATTTGTTAAGGATCTTGCCCGCAACAGCAAGGTATATAAGCATTGTCTGCAGATCGCGCGCATCAGTTCGGACGCTTCAGAGCTGATCGGATGCGATGCACAGATGGGCTATGCGGTCGGTCTTTATCATGAGGCGCAGAAGGTTCTCGGCGAGGATTATGCGGAAAAGCTCAAGGACATTTACAGGCTTCCCGAGTATCTTATCCGTCAGATCGTCCAGATAAAGGACAAGAACAACAATCTGCCGATCATCCGCGAGGCCGGCATTGTGCTTCTTTGCGACGATATAATCAATACCGCGAATTACCTCAGCAAGAACAATAACGAGTCCGTTCCGATGGAGAGGATCGTATCGAACGCGATCAAGGTCCGCAAAGAGCAGAATGTACTCCGGCTCGCAGGTTTCTCCAACGAAGAGATCCAGCTGCTGAAGCTTTATTTCATTGACAAAGGAGCAAATTATGACTCTGTTGATTGAGAACGAGACAGAGGTTTCCTTAGAATTGGACATTGAGAAGGAAGCCAAAGAGATTATCGAATTCGTACTCGAAAAAACCGGCTGTCCCTGGGAATGCGAAGTCAATCTTACCATTACGGACAATCCGGGTATTCACAGACTGAACAAGGAGTTCCGTGATATAGACAGACCTACCGACGTGCTTTCGTTCCCGATGGCCGATTTTCCTCAAGCCGGCGATTATTCGTGGCTTGACGACGGCGGAGAGGACTGTTTTAATCCCGATACCGGCGAGCTGATGCTCGGCGACATCGTGATCAGTGCCGACAAAGTGCTCGAGCAGGCTAAGGAATACGGACACAGCGTAAAGCGTGAGTTCTGTTTCCTTATCGTGCACAGCATGCTCCATCTGATCGGTTACGATCATATCGAAGAAGCTGACCGTCTGGTCATGGAGCCTCTTCAGAAACAAATACTTGATGATGCGGGAATAAACAGATGAAAGAGTTCTTTAACAAACTTAAAGATGAGATCATTCCGGGATTTATCTCGAGACTTAAGGAAGACCGGAAGTTTTTATATACCGTGCTCGGTATATCGGCGGCTGTGATCATTGCTGCAGTTGTTATCATTATCGTCTGCGTAAACGGCTCAAAGAAGAGTAATGATACCCCGGTGCCCGATACTTCGGCTTTAGTTTCGGCCACGCCTACGGCAGCGCCCACGCCTACTCCGGAGCCTACGGCAGAGCCCACAGTATCACCCACTCCGAGCCCTTCGCCGACTCCGACGCCCGATCTCCATATAGGAGAGGTACGTTCCGAGCTTGACGGCGGATGGATAAAGGAAGAAACAGCCCGGAAGCGTCCGTTCTGCGCGATGCTCAACAATATCATCTATGCAAATCCCCAGAGCGGCGTAGGAGATGCGAAGATCCTTTATGAAGCGCTCGTAGAGGGCGGTATTACCCGTCTTATGGGCGTATACGAGGGCATTGACGAGGATTCCGCATGCGCTGCCAGACTCGGCTCGATCCGCAGCGCAAGACATTATTATGTCAGCGTGGCTACCGAGTACGATGCGATCTACGTTCATTTCGGCGGCGCTTATTATGCCTACGACAAGATGGAAGAGATGGGCATAAAGGACAATATGGACGGCATGAGCATGGGCGGAGATGTGTTCTACCGTGACAAGAACATCGAGTCCCCTCATAACGCATTCTTCTCGTTCATGGGCGCATATCAGTATCTTGAGGATCACAAGAGGCGCACGGAGCATAAGGAAGGCTACACACCGAATCATTTTGTATTCAATGAAGAGCAGCTTTATCCTGCAGACAAGTCGCCCGTATACGGCGCCGACGGTGAGGTTCTGCCTTACTCGGGTCCCGAAGCGACTCCCGCTTACAAGGTTCTTTTGAGCTATGACCGCTGGACACAGCCTTATATGCTGTACGATCCCGAGACTCAGCTCTACAACAGATATCAGTTCGGCGGCATCCATATCGATTACAATACGCAGGAGCCCCTGACTTTCACCAATATCATCATTCAGATCGTTCATGAATGGGATAAGGACCGCAACGATTACCAGGATATGGAGCTTGAGGACACTTCCGGCAAGGGATATTACATCTCGAAGGGTCAGTGTGTTCCGATCACCTGGAAAAAGAACGAAAAAGCCGGTTTCATGATGTATTACGGCTCGGACGGAGAGGTACTGAGCATTAATCCCGGAAAAACTTTTATTTCATTATTCCCTGATTTCAGGACAGATTACCTCTCGATAGAGGCAAAGCAAGATGAGTGAGAAACGCAAAAACGATTACCTGCTGCAGGGCGGAATACTTGCGATAGCAGGTCTTATCACGAGATTTATCGGTCTTGTCTACCGGATCCCGCTGACTCGCATCGTCGGGACCGAAGGCATGGCCTATTACAATACCGCTTACGAGATATACAATATCGCGCTGCTGGTTTCGACCTACAGTGTTCCGGTGGCTGTCTCGAAGCTTATCGCGGATAAGGATTCGCGAGGGCAGTACATTAACTCCAACAGGATATTCAGGGTAGGCATGCTGCTCTCGAGCGGCATCGGTCTTATCGCATCGCTTATCCTTTTCATATTCGCGAAGAATCTGGCTTCGTTCATGAAATGGCCGAGCTCAGCGATCCCTTTGAGAGTGCTCGCGCCCACGATATTTGTTTTCTCGATAATGGGCATCATTCGAGGCCTGTTCCAGGGAAAACGTACGATGGTCCCGACTGCATTTTCACAGATAATCGAGCAGATATTCAATGCTATATTCAGTGTTCTTGCTGCATACCTACTGATCCGTGCGCATCAGGACAGCGCTGAAGCGGCTGCTTACGGTGCTGCGGGCGGCACGACGGGTACTTTGGTCGGCGCGGTATTCGGACTGATCTTCCTGGTATTCATCTATTCGATCAATTCGGGTTATTTTACGCGTAAATGCCTGAAAGACCATACCGGAGAGCGTGACAGCGACGGCGAGATCGCGAAGATGATCCTGCTCACGATGCTTCCGATCATCCTCAGCCAGACGATCTACCAGATGAGCGGCATCCTTGACAATTATATGTTCAGCCGCATCATGTTCGGCAAGGGAATGGAAGAGGCCGAAAAGGCCGTGCTTTACGAGGCTTATTCGAACAAATACAAATGGATGTATAATCTGCCAGTGGCTATAGCTTCCGCTTTCGGCGTATCGATCGTTCCGACGCTTTCCGCCACATATAAGCAGAAAAATCTTGATTCCGTAAGAGAAAAGGTCGCATCTTCGATCAAAGTAAATATGGTCGTTGCGATCCCTTCCGCGGTAGGCCTTTCATTCCTTGGAGGACCTATTTTGCTCCTGCTGTTCAACAAGACATATACACCGCTCAGCGGAAGACTGATGACGCTCGGCGGTATCGCTGTTGTGTTCTTTGCTTTATCGACGCTTACGAACGGCATACTCCAGGGTATCGATCATTTGCGACTGCCCGTGATCCATTCGGCGATCTCACTCGGCGTGCATATCGTTCTTCTGTATATCCTGGTCGGACCGCTCAATTTCGGCGCTTACGGACTTGTTATAGGCAATGTGACTTACGGACTGCTGGTATGCATACTTAACTGGATATCGATCAGCGACATCCTCGATTACAGGCAGGAGGTCAGGACGACATTCCTGATACCTCTTGCAGCGTCCATGATCATGGGACTGCTCGCGTTCGGCGTATTTAAGGGTCTGTTCGCGCTTTCGCACAGTAATTCCGTTGCCGTGATCATCGCGATCATCGTTGCGGTACCTGTTTATTTTGCAGCGCTTCTGCTCTTAAAGGGCGTATCGGAAGATGAGCTTCGCGGCTTCCCGAAGGGTGATTTCCTCGTTTCGGCCGCAAAGAAGATGAGACTGCTCCGCTAAAGGATTTTTTATATGAGTGATACAAACCGTCATAAACTGATCATTATCGGCTGCGGTGCCTCGGGCATGGCAGCTGCGATCTCTGCGGCGGTTTATGAAAAAGACATACTGATCCTGGAACGCAATCCGGTTCCCGGCAAGAAGATCCCTGCCACGGGCAACGGCAAATGCAATTTCACGAATGAAAACATGTCGGGATCTGATCTTCACAGCAGTTCGGGAGACGCGTTTTCGATTTATCAACGCTTTGATAATGCGGATGTTCTGGGATTCTTTAAGACTTTAGGCGTACCCGCTTTTATAAAAAACGGTTACTGTTATCCTCACAGCAATCAGGCCGCATCTATACGTGATGCTCTCATTAACAGGCTGGAGGAACTGAGAATTCCGGTAAAATACGACTGCCGTGTGAAAACTGTTGAGAAAACCGGTTCCGGCTTTAAACTCAGGTGCGGTGCGGAAGAGTACTTCTGCGACCGGCTGATCATAGCTGCCGGAGGACAGGCTTCACCGTGTTTCGGTACCGACGGGTCGTTCTATTATATCTGCGGGAAGCTCGGACATACTGTGATCGAACCGCTGCCTGCACTTACGGGACTTACTTCGGATACTGCGTTTCTTAAAGAGATCGCGGGAGTGCGGCATGAAGCAAATGTGAGACTGCTGGTCGATCGGGATACTGTTTCAGAGGAATACGGCGAGATCATTTTCAATAAAACCGGTATTTCCGGAATTCCAGTGATGAACGCTTCGGGTGCTGCGGCACGCGCTCTGTCCGGCGGCAAAGCAGTCGGTATCTCGCTTGATCTGTTCCCCGATATGTCGGAAGAAGAACTGGCCGGTTTCCTTAAAGTTCATTTTGACCGAAGCAGCCTGTCTTTGACCAGATGTCTGACCGGAGTACTGAACGATAAACTGACTTCCGTGATACTTAAAGAATGCGGTGTTTCTGCGGACTACCGGGATCGCGGCAAGGACAATACCGGACTGTTCTTCAGGATAGCCGGACGGATGAAGGATTTCAAACTCCTCATCACGGGAACGACCGGTTTTGAGAACGCGCAGACTACAGCTGGCGGCATTCCTCTTAACGAGCTCGACGGCAAAACACTTGAATCCCTGAAGTGCCCCGGACTTTATATCGTCGGTGAACTTGCCGATGTGGACGGACGCTGCGGCGGTTATAATCTTCAATGGGCCTGGACTTCCGGAGTGATCGCGGGAGCCTATGCCGGCGGAGGAGAATTTGATAAGACTAAACTCATTAAGGCTTGAGATCGACTATACGGAGCAGGATCTGATTACCGCTGTCAGAAAGCGGCTGAAGATCGGCGATAAACATCCTTTTTCCTATGAACTGGTAAAGCTTTCGCTGGACGCAAGGAAGAAGGATGATATTCACTATACATGTTCGGTTGATGTTGAGACAGATACGGAAAAAGAAATATTAAAAAACAAAAGGATCAAAAATGTATCTGTCGCAGAACCTGTTTTATATGCAGATCCCTTTGAAAGTCTTTCGGACGCGCAAAAAGAAGCTTTAAGCAAGGCTAAAAGGCCCGTGATCGTCGGTTTCGGACCTGCGGGTATGCTTGCGGGATATAAGCTGGCCAAAGCGGGACTGACGCCCCTGATCATTGAGCGTGGCTGCGATGTGGACACGCGCATCGCCGATGTGAACGCGTTCTGGCAAGGCGGCAAGCTCGATCCCGAATCAAATGTACAGTTCGGCGAGGGCGGTGCAGGTACCTTTTCCGACGGTAAACTGAACACCATGATCCACGATAAGTTCGGCCGTATCACCGAGTTTTTCAGGATCTTTATCGAAAACGGTGCCGATCCGTCGATCAGATACATCAACAAGCCTCATATCGGTACTGACAGACTTACCAAGATTGTCAGGAGCATCCGAAAAGATATTATCGCCTGCGGCGGGGACGTCCGTTTCCGTACCAGGCTTACGGGAATTGTTATCAAAGACGGTTCATTACACGGAATATATGTAAATGACACCGAATATATTGAATGCGATACGCTTGTACTGGCCCTTGGGCACAGCGCGCGCGATACTTTCGAGATGCTTCTTAACACCGGTCTCAGCATGGAAAAGAAAGCCTTCGCTATGGGCGTACGCATCCAGCATCCGCAGGAGCTGATCGGACGTGCGCAGTACGGAGAAGCTTATAAAAAACTGCCTGCAGCCGATTACAAGCTTACATATCAGGCTTCAAACGGCAGAGGAGTATATTCCTTCTGTATGTGCCCCGGAGGATTTGTGGTCAATGCTTCTTCAGAAGAAGGCCGTCTCGCGGTCAACGGAATGAGCAATTCAGACCGTTCCGAGCCTACTGCGAATTCCGCGCTCGTGGTAAATGTCCGCGAGGACGATTTTGAAGGAAATTCGCCTCTTGCAGGGATGGAGCTGCAGCGCAGGCTCGAGGAAGCCGCATACACAGAGGGGCGCGGCAGGATCCCGGTACAGTATTACGGTGATTTTGTTGCCGGCAAGGCTTCTGAGACTGACCTGTCATCATCGGATGCAGGAACAAATAATGACGATTCCGTGATATTTAATACTAACAGGCAACGGCCAAATACAAAAGGTGCCTTTACAGGCGGAAATCTCAAAAACGTTCTTCCCGCATACATTTCCGAGAGCATAGAAGAAGCCATGCCTATATTAGGCAGGACTATTGCCGGCTTTGACAGTCCGGACGCGCTCATGATCGGTCTCGAGAGCAGGACTTCATCGCCTGTGCGCCTGACTCGTGATGAGCAGAGCCTCGAAGCTGTCGGGATCTCGGGAATTTACCCCTGCGGTGAAGGTGCCGGATACGCTGGCGGCATCACAAGCGCCGCTGTAGACGGAATAAAGGTATATGAGGCGATCGTAAACCGTATCGCCGGTGTGAAGTAAAATACTTTACATACAATCATTTTATTGGAGTATATATGTTTGAATTAAACCTTCAGGGCATCGACATTTACGGCGAGCCCCCGAAAAAGGACCCTGAACGGCAGTATTACTATATTGCCAAATGCCGTGACTATCTTAAAAAACGCGAAGAAGAGCTCGGACGAAAGCTCACATATCACAACGAGACCTTCGGCTGCCAGATGAACTTCAAGGATTCGGAAAAGCTCAACGGCGTGCTCGAAGCCATCGGATATGAACCCAGGGACGACGAAAAAGCCGACTTCGTTATTTACAATACCTGCACCGTAAGGGAAAATGCAAACGACAGGGTATACGGCAGGATAGGATATCTCGGAAAGCTTAAAAAGACGCGTACCGACATGCTGATAGCCATGTGCGGATGCATGATGCAGGAGCCCACAGCTGTAGAAAAGATCAAGACCAGCTACCGTTTCGTCGATCTGATCTTCGGAACTCATAATATATTCAAGCTTGCAGAGCTGATCTGGTCGGTATACGAGGAGCGTGAGCAGAGAAAGAAAGATCCCAAGCTCAAGAAGCGCATGGTGATCGATGTATGGAAGGATACGAATGAGATCATCGAGGAGCTTCCGAGCTCGCTCAAGTATTCGTTCAAGGCCGGAGTAAATATCATGTTCGGCTGCAACAATTTCTGTACCTACTGCATTGTTCCGTATGTCCGCGGGCGCGAACGTTCGAGAAAGCCCGAGGACATCATAAACGAGATAAAGGATATGATCTCGCACGGAGTCGTTGAGGTCATGCTTCTCGGACAAAATGTCAATTCATACGGTAAGAATCTCGAGGAACCGATCACATTTGCCGAACTGCTGAGAAGGGTTGACGCGATAGAAGGCATAAAACGCATACGTTTCATGACCTCCCATCCGAAGGATCTTTCCGACGAGCTGATCGATGTTATCGCAGAGTCAAAGCATGTATGCAGGCATATCCATCTTCCTGTGCAGTCCGGCAGCGACAGGCTGTTAAAGCTGATGAACAGACATTATACCAGAGATGATTATCTGAAACTGGTCGAGAAGCTTAAATCCCGCATTCCCGATATCGCTATCACAACCGATATCATTGTAGGCTTCCCCGGTGAGACGGACGAAGACTTTGAAGATACGCTCGATATCTGCAGAAAGGTCTGCTACGATTCGGCATTTACGTTCATTTACTCGAAGCGTACCGGAACTCCCGCGGCCGCTATGCCCGATCAGGTGCCCGAGGAAGTAACATCCGAGCGATTCAAAAAGCTTCTCGAAGTCGTCGGCAAATGTTCCGAGGAACGCGCGAAGCTCCTTACAGGACAGACGCTTCCCGTTCTGGTCGAAGAAGAGAACAGGACCGAGGACATGCTCACGGGACGTCTGGATAATAATCTGCTGGTTCATTTTAAGGGCGATATCTCATTACTCGGGAATATCGTCAATGTAAAGCTGAACGAATGTAAAGGCTTTTACTATATTGGAGAGTTGGTATGAAAGGAGAACAAAAACTATGAGAATGTATGACCTTATCGACAAAAAGAGAAACGGCGGAAAACTTACACAGGAAGAGATCGATTTTATTGTAAGCGGCTTTACGGGCGGCTCGATCCCCGATTATCAGATGTCCGCTTTCCTGATGGCCGTATGCTGCAAAGGAATGGACACGGAAGAGACCACTCAGCTCACGCTTGCGATGGCTCACAGCGGAGATATGCTCGATCTTTCGCCTATCCAGGGCGTGAAAGTTGACAAGCACAGCACCGGCGGCGTAGGAGACAAGACCTCCCTCGTTATCGGCCCCATGGTCGCTGCGCTCGGTATTCCGGTTGCGAAAATGTCCGGACGCGGCCTCGGCCACACCGGCGGTACCATCGACAAGCTCGAGAGCATCAAAGGATTCTCGACATCGATCTCACCCGAGAAGTTCTTTGAGGATGTTAACCGCATCAAACTCGCCATTACCGGCCAGTCCGCAAACCTGGCTCCCGCTGACAAGAAGATCTACGCGCTGCGCGACGTAACCGCAACTGTCAGCAATATTTCGCTTATTTCCAGCAGTATCATGAGCAAAAAGCTCGCGAGCGGCGCCGATGTTATCGTACTTGACGTAAAGACCGGTTCCGGCGCATTCATGAAGACCGTTGAAGATTCGGTTGCACTTGCGGAAGCAATGGTAAATATCGGCAACGGCGCGGGAAGAAAGACCTACGGCGTAATCACAGACATGAACCAGCCTCTCGGACGCGCTGTCGGCAATTCGCTCGAAGTTATCGAAGCTATCAACGCCCTTAAGGGACAGGGGCCCGAAGATCTGATGGCCGACGCACTTGCGCTTGGAACTTATATGGTATACGGCGCAGGCAAGGCTTCCTCGCCCGAAGAGGCACGCGAGATGCTCTTAAAGACCATCGAAGACGGAAGCGCGCTGAAGAAGATGGCCGAGTTCGTTGAGGCTCAGGGCGGCGATCCCGCTTATGTTTACGACACAGATAAATTCGAAAAGGCTACGATCATCGAGCCTGTATGCAGCGACAGAGAGGGTTATGTTTCCTCGATCCATACCGATGAAGTCGGCATGACCTCGCTGATCCTCGGCGGCGGAAGAGAGACGAAGGAATCCGTTATCGACCTTTCCGTAGGCATGATCATCGAGAAGAAGATCGGCGACCATGTAGATAAGGGCGAGCCTCTCGCTACACTTTACGCCAACGACAGGACCAAGCTCGAAGCCGCAAAGGCACGTTTCCTCGGTGCATACACGATCGGTGCGAAGCCCGAAGTACTGCCCAAGCATGTATACGGAATCGTGACCGAAGACGGAATTAAAATGTTCTGATCCATATCATTAAAATACAAGCTGCCAAAGGAGGGCAGGAAAATGGCGGACACATACAGGACGTTAAAAGTCGATCCCTGCGGAAATGCCGATTTTTCAAGCCTTTCCGAGGCAGCTTTTTTCCTTAAGGGATCAAAGATACCGACAAAGCTGATACTCGCGCCTACCGCATATAACGAAAGCGTGGTGTTCGAGTGTTCAAACCTTCTGATCACAGGAGGTACGGATAATCCCGATGACACAGTGATCGTCGATTCCCATTACGCAAAGGAACTTCATCCGAAGGGCTTTATACGCGGCACTTTCTGGACCGCCGTGGTACGAACCGACGGCAATAATATCACCGTCAGGAATCTCACGGTCAAAAACGCGGCAGGGAACGGCAAAAAGGTCGGACAGGCTATAGCGCTGTACGCGGACGGCTGCGGGATCCTGATCGAGAACTGCAGGCTCATCGGACATCAGGACACGCTTTTTACCGCGCCTTTCCCTGATCTCAACAAACACGGCAGGAACGAAGGCTTCGGTCCGAAGAACGATCTGCCGCGCGATCCTTCGGTTCAGATCTATAAGAATTGCTTCATCGAAGGCGATGTTGATTTCATATTCGGCGGAGCGACGGCTCTTTTCGACGGCTGCACTATATTTTCCCATGACGCTGTATCGGAGCTCGATCCCGATGACAAAACATCCTGCAGAGGCTATGTGTGTGCGCCCTGTACAGTGCCGTCCCTTAAATACGGCTATCTGTTCACAAACTGCAGACTGATATCCGACTGTCCGCCTCATACCGTATTCCTCGGACGTCCCTGGAGGCCTTACGGAAGAGCGGTATTCATCAACTGCGCAACCGATGAGTATATCAGTGAAGACCTCTTTAACGACTGGGACAGTGCAGCCAATCGTGAGACATCATATTTTGCGGTTAGCGAGGATATGGTTGAAATCCAAACGCCCGATGCTTTTTACCACATCATTAAGAACGACGCCGCGCGTGAATACATTAAGGACTTCAAAGCATTTATCTCTAATTATTTTAATGATTCAACAAATATTTTTTGAAAATTGCTTGATTTATATTTACAGGTGTAGTATTATGAATATGCTATAAAAAACGCACGATTTCTTTCCGGAATTTGTGCAATAATAACAAGGAGGGCAGCTGTTTATGGCTACTGTTAAACCTTTCAAGTGTGTGAGACCCAATCCCGATGTTGCAGAGAAGGTCGCAGCTCTTCCTTACGACGTTTACAGCCGTGCGGAAGCGAAAGAGAAGGTGAAAGGTGATAATCTGACCTTCCTTCGTATCGACAGAGCGGAGACTCAGTTCGATGATTCTGTCGGAACTTATGACGACTGCGTTTACGCGAAGGCCCGCCAGATGCTGGATGAGGACATCGCGAACGGCGTATATATCCGTGACGAGGATGAGTGCTACTATATTTACGAGCTCATCATGAACGGCAGACATCAGACCGGTATCGTTGCATGCGCATCCATTAACGATTATCTGAGCGGCGTTATCAAAAAGCACGAGAATACCCGTGAGGATAAGCTTCAGGACCGTATACGCCACGTTGATACCTGCTCGGCACAGACCGGACCCATTTTCCTCGCATACCGTTCGAACAAGGCTATCAGCGAGGCCATTAATTCTGCCAAATCAGGCACAAAGCCGATCTATTCGTTCACATCGGATGACGGCATTACACATAACGTCTGGAAGCTCGACGATCCCGCGAAGGTCGAGACTGTAAGGACTCAGTTTGAGAACACCGGCAGCATCTACATTGCAGACGGTCATCACAGATGTGCTTCCGCGGTTAAGGTTGGTCTTAAGCGCCGCCAGGAGAACCCCAATTATACCGGAGAAGAAGAATTCAACTTCTTCCTTTCGGTTCTGTTCCCCGAGGATCAGCTGCTGATCATGCCTTACAACAGAGTGGTTCGCGATCTTGTAGGTCTCTCGGTTGAGAACTTCATGTCGCGTATCAGGGTCAACTTCCACATTCATGAGGTTGAAGGGCCTTATGAGCCCAAGGAAAAGAACAGTTACGGAATGTATCTTGACGGCAAATGGTATGAGATTGCCGCAAGGAACAACCTCCGTTCGATATCCGATCCTGTTGCATCTCTTGATGTTTCACTGCTGCAGGATTATCTGCTGGGACCGATCCTCGGTATCGGAGATCCCAGGACCGACAAGCGTATCGATTTCATCGGCGGTATCAGAGGCCTGTCCGAACTTGAGCGTCGCTGCGCTTCCGACATGAGGGTTGCATTCTCCATGTACCCTACATCTATTCAGGAGCTGTTCGCCGTAGCGGACGCAGGAAGGCTGATGCCTCCCAAGTCCACATGGTTTGAGCCCAAGCTCCGCAGTGGCTTGTTCATTCACCAAATTTAGTATAATCTTTACTTTCCTTTTTCGGGAAAAGGCGGCACTTCGGTGTCGCTTTTTCTCATTGCCTAATTTTTTTCATTGTGCTAAAATTAAGTATATATTTTAATCGAATCGAGGGCGAATCATGAGTAAAGAATCCAGTTCAAAGACCTCCGGTCTTAAGCGTTTTATCCGCAGGCTCATACTGTTTATCCTTTTCATCGAGGCTGTTACGGCCGCGGTGCTTAAGGTGCTTGAGTACTTTAAGACAAAGAAGGCCGACGAAGAGAATCCCACACGTGATTTCAAGGAGTTCTTTAATTTCCTCGGCAGCAAGAACGTGACGCTTTCCGACAGCAACGTTTCGGGCGTGATCACAAAGAACATCATGGGAGCTACAAGCCTCGATCTTTCCGGCGTTTCATTCAAGGAAGACGGCTTCATATCTCTCAGCGCTTTATGCAGCGCCGTATATATCGTGGTTCCCGCAGGCGTCAACGTTAAGATCGACGGTCTGATCAAGGCTTCGCGCGTTGAATGCGACGTGCCTGAAGACAGCTCATTACCTACTCTCTACATTGCTTCGAAGATCACCTGCAGCAGTGTTTACGTGACCACAGCGGAATGAATCACACACAGATCTTAGAACTTGTAAAGTCCGGCTCGGACACAAAGAATAACCTTCAGCAGCTCCGCAAGGAGTTGAAGGAGTTTGGGACATCCGGTATCCCCGAAGAGATCAGGGACCAGAGCGATGTCTTTGTAAGTCTGCTCTCTGACGAAGATCCGAAGATCCGTCAGAACGCCGCGCATATCCTCGGACTTTTGAAGGTTAAGGGAACCGAAGAGGCTCTTTTCTCGTCTTATTTACGAGACGAAACATTATACAACAAGGCCGCGTACCTTACCGCCATTTCGGGCATGGATCATTCCGCGCTCGACGAAAGGCTTCTTGCCAAAAGGGATGAGCTGATAGCGGGAACTTATGAGCCTGAGATGAAGAAGCACATAGGAGAGGAGCTTCATGAGCTCAGCCTTCTTCTTAAAGACTCATTCGCGAAGCATGAGTTTTCCGCTTCAGGTATGGTGAATGAGTGCGTGCTCCTTACCAACAGGAACTTTAAGGCCGTTACCATGAAGCAGGTGGAGAGCATCCCGCATAAGGAGTTCACCGCCGGCGTTATGGTAAAGACAAAGCAGCCCGAAAGGCTCCTGAACACCGTCAGGACCTTCAGCGAGATGCTTTTTGTACCGGACGGCATCAGGATATGTTCATCCGATCCTGCAGAGGCCGCAAAAGAGCTCACAGAGGCTCATATCGTCGATTATATCGCAGCCAGACTTACAAATCCCGAAGCACCTGTATTCTTCAGGATTGACTACAGGGCAAAGGATGAGAAAGCCGCTGCGCCATTTGAAAAGAAACTCGCATCGGAACTCGAGCTTGCGTCGGGTTTCAGGCTTGTCAATTCAACAAGCGATTACGAGATCGAACTCAGATTCATAGATACTTCTGACTCGAAGCTTGTTGTGCTGATCCGTTTCTGCGGTCTTTTTGATAAGCGTTTCGCCTACAGGAAGAATACGCTGCCTGTCAGCATGAAGCCGTATCTTGCGGCTCTTCTGATGAACCTTGCGAAGGACTGCTTTAAGGATAACGCTGCGGTGCTCGATCCTTTCTGCGGATGCGGAACGATGCTTGTCGAGCGCGAACATATCAGACCTGCAAGGCTTTACTACGGCGTCGATATCTTCGGTGACGCGGTCACGGCTGCGGAGCAGAACATAAAGCTTGCGGGCCTTGCTTCAAAGACAGAACTGATCAAGCGTGATTTCCTTGATTTCACGCACAAGTATCGTTTTGACGAAGTGATCACCGACATGCCTTTTGTCACGGGGCAGAAGGGTCTGGCCGATATCACCGCGCTTTACGCCTCGTTCTTCAAGAAGCTCCCGGGCGTTCTCGAGAACAGCGGAACGGCGTTTATCTATACCAGAAACAGGGATCTTCTGAGGAAGTATGCTTTTGCCGCGGGCTTCACGCTTCTGGCGGAGTTTGAGATCTCACGTATGGAAGGCAGTTATTTCTGCATTTTATCTCGTAAACAGGAGCAGCGTCAGTCATGAAAAAATTAAAACCGGTCAAGATCATATTGATAATATCCGTTATCGCTTTTTTGACCTTATTGGGAATTTATATATACGGGCGCATCAAGAACAGGCCCGTAACAGTCTCACAGCGTGAGCAATATCAGGAACAGCTTAAGAACCAGGAGGAAGAACAGTAATGAAGACCCGCAATAAGTTTTTCTTTATTCTCGGGATCATAATCATCATCGCAGGTATAGGCATCATCATTTACCCGATCGCCACTCATATTTATTCCGAGCATGCGCAGAAGGTCCTTATGGAGGAGGCAAAAGAGGAGATCTTAAAGAATATCCTTGAAGCAAATACACAGGATACCGCGACTCCAATCCCCATCCCTATACCGCAGCTCACCGACACTCCTGAAAATACCGATCCGAAAGGAACAGAGTCGGAAGATATCACCGATGCTCCGGCCGATACCGAAACGGCTGCAGCAGATGACGATTCCGGACTTCTTGCTGCCGACATAGGCGAAGAGGAGCCCATCGAGACCGCCGATCAGACGCTCGACAGCTCAAGACTTGCGGGACAGAAGTGTATCGGGATCATCACGATCGATTCGATCAACCTCGTATATGCTGTTGTAGAGGGTGTTAAGGACTCGAATATCGGCGTAGCGATCGGTCATTTCCCCGATTCGGTTGCCATCGGCGCCGAAGGCAACTGTGCGCTCGCAGGCCACAACGGCGGACATTACAGCAGATATTTCAAGGATATCAAAAAGCTCAAAAAGGGTGATCCCGTTATCCTTACCGATCTGAGCGGCTATGAATACGAGTACAATGTTACCGAATCGTTCATCTGTGAACCTACCGATCTCTATGTAGTCGAGGATCTCGGCATCAAGGGCAAGTATCTTACGATGGTTACCTGCACGAACGGCGGTACCCAGCGTTATATCGTAAGAGCAAAGTGTACAACCGAACCCACACTCATGAAGGGCGTTAAATAATGTATTATTTCGCATACATTGCGGTCGGTGCGGTACTTATGGAGTTTTTGCTCCTGCCGATCTATATCAGGCTCAAGCACCGTCAGAAGTATGCGCCCCTGAAGATATTCCTGAAGGGCTGCATGACTCTGATACCTGTCATATTCTGTGCCTGGGGAATATTAAAGCTTTATTCGTCCACAAAGGACTGGCACGGTCTGGTCACGCCCACGGGCTTTAAGACCTCGCTGTTTGTGCTTTTGGGACTCGCGATCTGTATGGTCGCCGATGTCCTGTTGGTCATCAATTTCCCGGTCGGCATGATGTTCTTTCTGGCGGGACATATTTGTTATATTCTGTATTTCCTGACGATCGGCACATTCAATCCGGTCAGCATTGCGCTCTTTGTGATCGGAGTCGCGTTCGCATACAGGTATTACAGCCGCTTTAAGGAAGCGATGGGGAAGCTCCTTCCCGCGTATTATATATACGGGATCACGATCATCACGACGCTTTCGCTCGGACTCATGCTTCCGTTCGAGCTCGGGCCTTACGGCATCCTCCCCGCTCTGGCAGCATGCCTTACGGTTATTTCGGACTTCATGCTCGCTGCTAACCGCATATCGGGACGCAAGCCATGGTCCGACCTTATGTACCTCAGTTATTACTTTACGGGGCAGTTCTTTATGTCGCTGAGCGTTTTTATCCCCGTTATGCTGAATCTTTGATATGACTTTTGTTTATGTTTTACTGATACTTATCATATGCTTTATGGCGTATTCAGTGACCGAATCCCTGCGATTTAAGGTCACTGATTATTGCGTAAAGAGCAAAAAGCTTCCGGACAGTCTTGAAAGCAAAAGGATAGTTCTGCTCGCGGATCTGCACTGTACGCATTACGGCAAAAAGAATCGCAGATTATTTACCCGGCTGAAGGAACTTGCTCCCGACATTATAGTCATCGCGGGCGATCTGGTCGACGGAAAAAGCGAAGAAGAGTTTGAATATGCTTCGGAGTTCCTGACAGGAATTACAGCTCTGAATGTCCCTGTATATTATGCCTACGGCAATCACGAGACGAAGTTCACCCTGAGAAAAAACGATCTCTACAGGCGTTACACAGAACTGATTGCGAATTCCGAATGCACGCTTCTCAGGAATGAAAAGGCAGATATTACGGACGGTGCAGCGCTGTACGGTCTCGAGCTGAAGCTTGGCCACTACAACGCCAAATACGAACCCGACAGGGGAGCGCCCGATCTTAATGAGTTTTTCGGGACTCCGGATGAGAAAAGATTTAATATTCTTATCGCGCATACGCCCGAATATGAAAAGCAGTATTACGAATGGGGCGCGGATCTGGTACTTTCGGGACATGTTCACGGCGGAATATTCAGGCTTCCTTTTGTCGGAGGTGTGATCTCACCGAGGTTTGAGCTTTTTCCGCATTATGACAAAGGCGTATTTACCGACGGTGAGCATACGATGATACTTTCGGCCGGACTCGGCTGGCACGGATTTCCTTTCAGGTTCTGCAATCTGCCCGAGATCGTGAATATTACATTGGAGAAAGAAAAATGAGTTTACAGGTAAAGCTTGAAGCCTTTGAGGGGCCTTTGGACCTTCTGCTTCACCTTATTGAAAAGAACAAAGTTAATATTTACGATATCCCTATCGTGGAGATCACCGAGCAGTACATGGAATACGTGAACGCGATGGAGACGAGCAACATGGACGTCATGAGCGATTTCCTGGTAATGGCCGCCACGCTGCTCAGGATCAAATCGCAGATGCTTCTTCCCGCGCCGCCCGCCGAAGACGGAGAGGAACCCGTCGATCCGAGAGCAGAGCTCGTTGAAAAGCTCCTCGAATACAAGATGTACAAGTACATTTCCTTCGAACTCAAGGATAAGCAGCTCGACGCTTCGCGTGTCATGTTCAAGGAATCCACGGTGCCCGACGAGGTCAAGGCTTACAAGCCCGAGATCGATGTCGGAGAGATACTTACCGACGTTACACTTTCAAAGCTCCAGAACATTTTCAACGATCTGGTCAAGAAAAAAGAAGACCGTATCGACCCGATCCGAAGCAAGTTCGGAAAGATCGAGAAAGAGGATTCGAATATTTACCAGATTATACTCGATCTTCAGACCTACGGCGTTGCAAACAGGCATTTCTCTTTCCGCAAATACATGGAAAGACAGCACACCAAGATGGACATGATCATCAGCTTCCTTGCGATACTCGAGCTTATTAAAATGGGACGCGTGCGTATCGAGCAGGAAGAGCTCTTTGATGACATCACGATCGATTATCTCGCTACCGACATTACTCCGGTAGAAGATTTTATGCAGGAATAAAGAAAAAGGAATTTTTAAGGATGAACGACATTTCAAAACTTGACGATGAATTAAAGCTGCTTCTGGCCCATGTTGAGGCGATCCTCTTCACGATGGGCGAAGCCGTTGAAATAAGCAGGATCGCTGAAGCGGTAGGGCATGACGAGGATACCGTCCGCAAGGTCATCAGGAATCTGATGGAGAGATACGAGGACGATAGCTACGGCGTACAGATCATCGAGCTCGACGGTTCCTTCCAGATGTGCACGAAGGCTTCGATGTACGAGACGATCATTAAGATCACCAATGTTCCGAAGAAGTTCACTCTGACCGACGTACTGCTAGAGACACTTTCGATAGTGGCTTATAAGCAGCCTATTACCAAGGCCGAGATCGAGGCCATCCGCGGAGTCAATTCCGACCATTCGGTAAATAAGCTCCTTGAGTATAACCTGATCTGTGAAGTCGGCAGAAAGAACGCACCCGGACGTCCCTGCATGTTCGGCACCACCGAAGAATTCCTGAGGAACTTCGGCCTTACATCACTTGATGAACTGCCTGAGATCAACCAGGAAAAGATCGAAGAGTTCAAATCCGAAGCAGAAGATGAGATGCAGCTTACTCTTGATATTTGAGATTTTTTTGCGAATACGATACAAAAAATTCGTATTCGCAATTTTTTTATCTATGTTTCGCAAAACTCTTGATTTTTGCATAAGAATTCGTGTATAATATCATTTAACAAAAGAGATTTGGGCATTATTATCTTTTTTGACAAATCTGCTATCAGATAATCAGAGGAGGATCACACATGTTACGCAGTTTGAAAGTCAAACTTGTTATCATTATCGCAGTTCTCTGTGCAGCTGTACTCGCGCTTGAGTGCTTCGTTACTTACAGGCGCACAAATGTCAGCTTTGAAGATGTTCTGAACGAGAACTACGAG
>JAEEGH010004512.1_pt1 | contig 35664 bp, 32 predicted proteins | sample 9134181 | NCBI WGS metagenome assembly JAEEGH01 (sample SAMN16246544, study PRJNA631951) | gut metagenome | biome: gut microbiome; feature: rumen; material: DP-attached | host: Bos | place: Iran: Karaj | collected 2018-10
CCATAGCTTCGCAAGCCTGAGAAGGTTTGCCTATTCCGGCATCAACGATAATCGGCAGGTCAATTTCATCAACAAGAATCTGAATGAACTCTTTTGTGGCAAGGCCTTTGTTTGAGCCAATCGGTGAAGCGAGCGGCATAATTGAAGCTGCTCCGGCGTTCACCATGTCGCGCGCCGCATTCAAGTCCGGGTACATGTACGGCATTACGATAAAGCCCTCTTTTGCGAGCGTTTCAGTTGCCTTTATTGTTTCCTGATTGTCTGGCAGAAGATACTTCGTGTCGCGCATAATTTCGATTTTGACGAAATTGCCGCAGCCAAGCTCGCGGGCAAGGCGCGCAATTCTTACGGCTTCTTCGGCATTGCGTGCGCCGCTTGTGTTCGGCAGCAGCGTTACGCCTTTCGGAATATAATCGAGAATGTTTTCTTGCTCTTTTGTGTTTGCACGGCGCACGGCCAGCGTGATAAGCTCTGCGCCCGCATCTTTTACGGCCGCCTCAATCAGCTTCATTGAATATTTGCCTGAACCAAGAATAAAGCGCGAGCTGAATTCGTGGCCGCCGATTATTAATTTATCTTCCATTTCATACCTCTTTCATTCCTAAGATTAATCTGATTACCGCATGAGCCTGGTGGGCGGCGCAAAGCGTTACGCGCGAAGAGACCAGCCCGATGCCGTCATTCACATCGCTTATGCCGTCGCCGCAAAGTATGAACTTTTCAGACAAACGGCGTGTAGTTATGCTGTTTGCGCTGGCAAGCCCCGCCATGCCGGAAGCCGCCACAAGATATTTGTCTTTCATCTGAGTGAGCACGGTTTCGGCAAGCATTGCCTTAGCTTCGGCATTGTCAAATGCTTCGCAGATTATGTCCGCGTCTTTTAGCAGCTCTTTTGTGCTTAATTCGTCAAGCTTTGTTGCGTGCGCCGTCAAGCTTATATAAGGCGCAATCTCTTTTAAGTTTGCGCTGAGCGCGTCTGTCTTAAAAAGACCTATCTGGTTTGCCTTGTACTGCTGCCTGTTTAAGTTGGTTATGTCAACTTTATCGAAATCAACCAAAATCAGACTTCCGACACCGGCGCGCGCAAGCATATACGCAATGTTAGAGCCAAGCCCGCCAAGCCCTGCAATAGCAACAACCGCACGCTCAAGCTTTTGCTGCTTTTCTTCGCCGATTCTGTCGCAAAGAGCCTGGTACATTTCCTGCTTTGAAGGAATCATATCAGCCGCCCCCGACAAAGCTCACGACTTCCACAGTGTCTCCGTCTTTTAGCACCGTTTCGCCGTATTTTGACTTGGGCACAATTTCGCAATTGATTTCCACAGCGATTCTTGTCTTGTCGTATTTCGTCGTTGCAAGATATGCTTCAACAGTCTTTCCGGCAAGCTCAAAATTTTGGCCGTTTACTTTAACCATTTTGAATCCAACTTGTAATTTATAATCTGAAAAGCGGAAAAGCAAAAAAAAGACCGCCTGATTTGGCAGTTTGAACGGAATAGAAACGGATATTTCCCTACGTTGGCATTATCCAAATCAGGTTATGGGTCAAGACAAACAGTCTACTCTCAGCCTTTTGTGCGGCTCCCCTTTTCAATGCGATTATAATTACTAGCAGCCGATTATGCAAGCAAACTTGCGGTTTTGTGTGGATTATTTTTGCGAATAAACCTAAAATGAAAAGTCTGGAGGCAGTTTTATGATTCTACACAAACTCCACAGGAATTGCCAGACAAGAAGAGAAAGCCATTTTTTTGCAGTCACTTCGCTTATTCCACATTCTTTTGCCATATCCTTATAATTTACCATTTGGCCAAACATGTTGTTGCTTTTCACTTTTTGCGGTATTATGTAAATGGAGTTAGACATAATGAACAAAATGAAAATTGCACTTTCACTTGATGAATTGAAAAAACGCACATCAAAGACATATCTGACAACAAAGGTGCTTCTCAAAAAAGACGCGCCTGAATATAACGCGCTCAAAGACGGCGACAAAGCAGCATTGAAGCAGCTTGTAAAGGCGGCAGCAATTCTTGAAGAAGCTTTTCTTAAGATGGACGACCCAAGAAATCTTGAGTTCCGTGCTTTTTTAAAGCAGCAGATAAAAGAAGGCACGCCCGAAGAAAAGACAAAGGCAAAGCTTGCGCTTAAGCTTTTTAACGCCCAGAAAGGCATAAACGCCGTTGACCGCGAGGCAAACAAATTCTCGCTTTTGGCTGGCGCGGCAGAATTGCCCGGCAAGGGGCTTTACCCTGCTGATTTGACTAAAGAAGAGTTCCACAAAATTTTGGCGCAGATGCTTGAGCAAGGCAAAACTGACGAAGTCGTAAAAATCTTGAACCAGCGGTCTGTCGTTAGACGGAACGGCGCGGAGCTTAAGGCACTTGATTACACAGAAGCTTTTGCAAAGGAGTTCAAGCTTGCCGCCGCGCATCTAAAAAAAGCAGCAGAAACTTCGACAAACAAAGATTTTTCAGAATTTCTTTTGCTTCAGGCTGAAGCCTTGACGGCGGCAGACCCGATGAAAGACGCTTATGCCGACAAGAAATGGGCAAGCCTGCAAGACACGCCGCTTGAATTTACTATTACGCGCGAAAGCTACGCTGATGAAATGACGGAGACAGTCTACGAAAACAAGCAGCTTTCTGAAAAGCTCAAAGAAAACGGCATAACGCCTATAAGCAAAGACATGCTCGGAATCCGTGTCGGCATTGTGAACAAGCAGGGCACGGCGCAGCTGCTTGAAATTCAGAAATTTCTGCCGGAACTTGCCAAGCTCATGCCGTTTGCAGATAAGTACGAACAGACAATTTCTGCTTCAAAAGCCGCGCCAAAACAGACTATGGTTGACGTAGATTTAGTTACTGTAAAAGGAGATACAGGCGCATACCGGGCAGGCATTACGCTTGCAGAGAATCTGCCCAACGACGACAAGCTTTCGCTCACGATTGGCGGCGGAAGGCGTAATGTCTATCACAGGCAGATTAGGGCTGTTTCTGACGAAAAGCAGCTTAAGAAAACGCTTGACGCCGTGCTTGCAAAAGAGCTGCACAAATTCTACCTCAACGAAGCAGACCATTGGTTCACAATCGGGCACGAAAACGGCCATTCGCTCGGCCCGAATAGCGGTACAGACATCTTGGGCAAATACAAAAGCATAATCGAAGAAAACAAGGCCGACATGGTTTCGCTTTCAATGCTCGATGCGCTCGTAAAGCTCGGCATGTACGATGAAACGCAGAAAAAGCAGATAATCACCACTTTTATGGTAAGCAGCATATTGAAGGCAAAGCCAAACATGAGCCAGGCGCACAGAGTCCGCACCGTAATGCAGATGAATCACTTTATAAAAGAAGGAGCTGTTTCGCTTAAAGATTCGAAGATTCACATTGATTATGACAAGGTTGTTCCGGCAGCGCGTAAAATGCTTGAAAAGATTATCGATGTTCAGATTTCAAACAGCTTTGAGAAAGGCGAAAAATATGTGCTCGATTATTTCAACTGGACTGATGAACTTGAAGCGCTCGCCGCAAAAATGCGCAAAGTGAATAAATCGCTCAACGGCACAGTAAAAGAAGAGCTTGCAAACTTTTTGCTCCGCTGATGATGTGTTTAGCTCTTCCATAAAAGAAGCCAAAAAGCTATAATGTTCGCATTATGTTAGACTACAGATTTATTAAAGACAATCTTGAAGCAGTAAAAGCAAATATTGCCGCCAGAAACATGAAGGCGGACGCAGACTTGGTAGTTAAGCTGTTCGACAAGCGCACAGCTATGGTAACAGCTTTGCAGGCATTGCAGGCTAAACGCAACGAAATCGCTGCGAAAATGAAAGGAAAGCTTGACCCAGAAACACGCAACAAATTGATTGAAGAAGGCAAATCAATCAAAGCCGAAATAGCCGACAAAGAAAGTCAAGTTTCTGAAGTTGAGCAGTCGCTTGATGAAGCAGGACGTCAGATTCCGAACATGCTTCACCCAGATGCACCGATCGGCAAGCTAGACACCGAAAATCTTGAAGTTAAGAAAGTCGGTACGCCGCGCAAATTCGATTTTGAGCCGAAAGACCATGTTCAGCTTGGTGAGTCTTTGGACATCATAGACTTTGACCGCGGAACTAAGGTTTCTGGCCCAAAATTCTATTATCTGAAAAATGAGGCTGTTTTCTTGGAACAGGCGCTCATCATGTATGCGCTGAACACGCTCCGCAAGCACAATTTTCAGCTGTTCATCACACCGGACGTTGCAAAAGAAGAAGTTCTTAAAGGCATAGGCTTTAACCCGCGCGGCAACGAATCAAACGTTTATTCAATCGAAGACGAAGGCACATGCCTTGTTGCCACAGCTGAAATTACGCTCGGCGGCTATCATCAGGACGAAATTCTTGATAAGGCAAGCCTTCCGCGCTTTTACGGCGGTCTTTCACACTGCTTCCGCCGTGAAGCAGGCGCAGCCGGTCAGTTCAGCAAGGGCTTGTACCGCGTTCACCAGTTTGACAAGGTTGAGATGTTCGCATATTCAACGCCAGAACAGTCAGACGAGATTCACGAAAAGCTCCGCCTTATTGAAGAAGAAATCTTCACAGGGCTCGGCCTGCCGTTCCATGTAGTTGATACTTGTTCGGGCGACCTCGGCGCACCAGCCTACCGCAAGTGGGACTTGGAAGCTTGGATGCCTGGCCGCAACGGCGGTGAATACGGTGAAGTTACTTCAACTTCAAACTGTACAGATTATCAGGCACGCCGCCTCAACATCAAATATAAGGATGATGACGGCAAGAATAAGTACGTTCATACTTTGAATGGAACAGCAATCGCCGTTGGCCGCGCAATGCTCGCAATTTTGGAAAACTATCAGAATGCAGACGGTTCTGTAACGATTCCGGAAGTGCTTGTACCGTACTGCGGCTTCGACAAGATTCTTCCAAAGAAATAACCAAACAAGGGGCTGCAGATAAGTCAGTAATGTCATGCTGAATTTATTTCAGCATCTGCATCATATTAGATTCCGAAACAAGTTCGGAATGACATGCAGACAAGTTTGCAGCTCGCCCTTACAGGAACAGCACATGCCGAAAATGCCAAAGCGGTTTGCCGCAGCCAATTTTATTTTGATGCTCTTTCTTTCTATTGCAGTTGCGCTTGCAATAATGAAGATTGCCGCTAAGGTGCTTATTCCAGTGGTGCTTGCGATGCTTCTTTCGCTTGTGCTTGTTCCTATCGCAACCCTTCTTAACAGAAAGCTGAAAATTCCGAATGTTCTCTGCATAATTTTCGTGCTGCTCGCGTTTATATCAGTTGTGCTCTTTGTCGGCACAATCCTCATTTCAAGCACACGCTCAATCGTAGAGCAATACCCGAAATATGAACAGCGGTTTCTTTCGATTTATGAGCATATCGCCGAGATGATGGAGCTGCCCTTTGACGAAGGTTTGAGTCTTTTTACGAACCTCTGGATGCAGGAAGGCGTAAGAACATTCGTTCAAGATTTGGCGATTGCGCTTTCAACAAAGCTTTTTTCGCTTATAAAAGACTTTTCTATGGTCGTGCTTTTCTGTTTCTTCTTCATGGCAGAATTCAGATATTTCAACACGAAGATGGAATTTGCATTTGCTGACGTAATGCCGAACAAAATCCGCTCGATGATTACTGACATTACGAATCAGGTTATCAAATATGTTTCAGTCAAATTCTTTATTTCGCTTTTAACCGGAATTGTGGTCTATATCGGCTGCCTTTGCACGGGGCTGAGCTTCCCTATTCTCTGGGGATTCATCGCCTTTGTTATGAATTTCATTCCGACAATCGGCTCAATTTTTTCTTGCCTTATAACGATTGTGTTTGCGCTGATGCAGTTCTGGCCTTCGCCGGTGCCGGTAATCGTAATTTCGGCTGTGCTGATTGGAGCGAACACATTGTTCGGCAACATCATCGAGCCGAAGATTCAGGGCGAAAATTTGGGGCTTAGTCCGTTCATCATAATCGTAGCTTTGTCTGTCTGGGGCTGGATCTGGGGTTTTGCCGGCATGGTTATAGCCGTGCCGCTCATGGTGGTCATCAAGATTATCTGCGAGAACGTTGAGCTGCTGAAGCCAATCTCAATTCTGCTCGGCACATTGCCGGCAGCCGTAACTGAAAAATCTGAAGCCGAAGAAGCCGCTGCAACAGAACCAGTCTCAACCGCAGCCACAGCAGAAGCGCAAATTGAAGCTGAAGAAAGTTCAGAACAAAGCGGCACTTCTGAGCAATAATCTTGAAAACCGCACTAAGCACTGTATGAATTGTACAGTGCTTCAAGTTTTGCCCTGCACTGAATGAACACGCTGCCAAGTGCCGGATCAAAATGCGTGCCGAGTGAATCTTCTATAATCGAAAAAGCCTTGTCATACGAAAAGCTGTCTTTATAGCAGCGTCTGCTTACAAGCGCGTCAAACACGTCTGCAAGCGCCATAATCCGTGCTTCAAGCGGAATCGCATCTCCGCTCAATTTTTCAGGGTAGCCCTGCCCGTCAAACTTTTCATGGTGATAATGCGCAATGTTTACGGCTATTGACTTGAATTCAATGTCTTCAACCTCTTTCAGCACATTTTCAACAATGCGTGCACCCTCTTCTGAGTGCTTTTTCATTTTTTCGTATTCTTCATCTGTAAATTTGCCGGGCTTGCGCAAGATTGCATCGTCTACAGCAATTTTACCGAGGTCGTGCATAGGCGCAGCTTTTATAACCGAGTCGCAGAACGATTCAGTTAAAAACGAAAACTCCGGTGATTTTTTAAGCTCTTGCATGAAAATCTTTACGCAGTCGCTTGTGCGCATAATGTGCCCGCCGGTAGAGTTGTCGCGGCTTTCAACCATAACAGCCATTCCTGTTACAATTGAGTTTTGAATCGAAAAAATTTTACGTGTCTTTGCGTCAAGCGCAACCGCCATTTCGTTGAATGAATCCGCAAGCTTACCGAAAGAATCAGTTGAAACTATTTTTACGCGCGTGCTGTAGTCGCCGTTCTTTATCTTTTCAGTTCCGTTATAAAGCTTTTTGAGCGGCGCGTTGAAATAATCAAGAAAAACAACGCAGAGAATTATGCCGAAAACTATAAGCACAATCTGTGCAACAAGCGTTGTGGTGTCAGGCTTTATTCCGCTGCCAAGCTTTTCCGCATAAAAAGCCGAAAAAATGTAGAACATGGGCAAAATGCCTGCGGAAATATAAAATACAAAGAACAGAAACCTGACCGACGGATTGGCAAAGTTCTTGTATCTTGTCAGATGACCTTCAGGGAAAAACATGGGAAGAAAGAGCTTGCGGTGCAGCGTTTCAAGCGAAAAATATGAGATTGTAAAGCTCAAAAGCCCAATCAGCATTGTGCTCAAGCCAGAAGTCAGCAGAATCGGCGCGATTGATATGCCGTTGTTATATTTTACAATAAAGAGAATAACTGCTTCTAATATAAAGAAAAACACCCAGCCGCTTACTCCAAGAAAAGAAAAAGCCGCAGGCATATTTATAAACCGGCTGTAGAACTTATCACCTGATGTGTTGTGGATATAGCTGAAACATAAAACCGTCGGAATGGTATAAGTGGTTATCATTATCAACGGAATATATTCCTGATATGTTTCAAGCAGGCGCAAATATTCCTGCATGCTGAGGCTTTTCAGTGAAGGCGGAATCGGTAGCATAACGCCTATAAAATTTGAAAAGGCAACAATCAAACCGTAGAGCAAGGCAATATATATACGTTTTTTTACTGTTAATTCCATACAGACAGTATACGACAAATTTGCGCGCCGTTCAATTGCAGAAAAGGCTGAGCAAATCTTTCGGCTTGGTGATTGTATATTCTGGCGAGCTGATTTTGCCGAAACCGTATGAAGCGTAGACAATAGGCACGCCTGCTTTGCCACATGCCTCGGCATCGCCTTGTGTGTCACCAACATAAACGGGCGATTTCAAGCCGTTGCGTTTTGCGATAAGCTTAATATTTTCGTCTTTGAGCAGGCCGGTATCGCCGTTGCAAGTAAAGTCTTTGAAATATGGCGCAAAGCCTGTCTTTTTAAGCAGCAGCTCAATATAGCCGCTCTGGCAGTTGCTCACAATAAAAAGCGGAAATTTTGCTGCAAGCGCTTTTAGCGTTTCACCTATGCCGCCGTACAAAATGCCGGATTCTTTTTCAACATAAGCTTCTTCATAGCTGTAGCAGAGAGGTTTGAACGTTTTGCGCACATCATCGTTTTCTTCCGGCAAGATTCTTTCGATGATTGTGTCCATCGGCAGCCCGAAAAGCGACTTAAGTATATCTGCCGTAATATGTGCATAGCTCAAGCCGCATTCGTCAAGCGCGGCATTCCAAGCCTTTTCAACGACCGGCGTAGTGTCCCAAATTGTTCCGTCAACATCAAATATTAGAGAATCTATCATGAAAAACCCTTAAAAAACCTAAATGCAAGCCCGAAAGATTGCAGATTCAAAAGTATTGTCATGCTGAATTTATTTCAGCATCTACGCTATATTACGCTATGTATAGTACAAAGATTCCGAAACGAGTTCGGAATGACGCTACTCAACGAACTTTTTGGTCATTCCCTGACACAATTTATCTGAAACAAAAAAGCCGGAGATGCGGCAGACCGTACTCCGGCATTCGTTATGCAAAATCAGATTGAATCTTCTTCAAGGCCGTCTTCGCCCATGTAGTATGTCTTGAGCGGCGGAAAACCGTTGAAAGCCACGCTTGCATAGGTTGAAGTGTAAGCACCCGTAGAAAGCCAGTAAATCTTGTCGCCCTGTTTCAAATCAATAGGCAGCCTGTACTTTTCAGTCTCGTACATTATGTCCATGCTGTCGCAGGTCGGGCCGGCTATAATGGTCAAGCCCTCTTTTCCGCCGTCTTTTTCAGTAATAACTGGATATTTGATTGATTCGTCAATAGTTTCGATAAGACCGTTGAATTTGCCGGCATCGATGTAGACCCAGCGTTCAAGCGCAGTGTTGTTCTTGCGCGAAATAAGCACAACTTCTGATGTCAAAATGCCAGAATCGCCTACGAGAGAACGGCCCGGCTCAAGAATAATCATCGGAATATCATCGCCGAAGTCATCCTGAAGGTATCTTGTAATTTCAGAAGCATATTCCTTGAGTTCATTTGTCGGCTGAATGTAATGTGCTGGGAAACCGCCGCCCATGTTAATCATTGAAAGGCGGATGCCCTCTTCGTCTTCAAGCGACTCGAAAAGATATTTTGTCTTTGCAATGGCGTCGTTCCACTGGCCGATATCGCGCTGCTGGCTGCCGACGTGAAAGCTGATGCCGTACGGCGTAAGCCCCAAATCGCGGGCAAGAACCAGAAGGTCATAAGCCATATCAGGGTGGCAGCCGAATTTTCTTGAAAGCGGCCAGTCTGCCGACGGGGAATTTTCAACAAGGATGCGGACGAATACGCGTGAACCAGGTGCGTTTTTTGCGATAGTCTTCAAATCTTCTTTTGAGTCTGTCGCAAACATCCTTACGCCTTTATCATAAAAATACTTGATGTCCTTTGCTTTTTTAATCGTGTTTCCGTAAGAAACTCTGTCAGGCGAAATATTGAGAGCAAGCACCTTGTCCAATTCATAGCGCGATGCTATGTCGAAGTTTGAACCGAGAGAATCAAGCAGTTTTAAAACAGGAATGCCCGGATTCGACTTTACAGCATAATAAATATGCGCATAAGGAAATGAATCTTTGAGCTGGATAAAATTCTTCTTGATTGTCCTAAGATTCACTACAATGTTCGGAGTTTCAAATTCCTTTGAAAACTCAAGGAAGCGTTTCCATTCTGTGTCAGAAACAAAATCTTTGCGGTTAAACATACACATGCACCTGCCTGTTGAAACTATACTTTGGCGATAATATCACATTGTCTTGCAATATGGTATATTTATTTAAGATTTTTTTGCAATTTTTACAAGTTTTTGCATGGCACTTACTGAAGCATCGCACCATAGTGCTTTTCATACAAGAAACGCTTGTCTTCTGGCTTGAGCGACTCAAAGCGGCAGATAACCGAAACGCGCGCGCCTTCTACAAGCACAGCCATTACAATGCACTTTGCCGTAATAACGCGTATGCCGGCCCTGAATTCAAAGATGTACTCCTGCCGCTCCGTAAGCGAGATTGTAGTTAAGTCGCAGCCAAGGCAGACATACATATCTGAAATATAGAGAATGTCCATAGGCAGCACGCGCCCCAAAACAGAACCGGCTTTTTTGTCCGGGTACTGCGCGAGATAAGCGGCGGCGGCAAGATAGACAAGCTGAAATTCACATTTTGAAGCGTAATCTTCTATGCGGCACTGCCCGAAATACGATCTTTCAATTGAAACAACGCTGGCGCGCGGTGCCTTGCTTATGGGTACATACACACAGTCAGCCAGAATGTGCAGATTGTCGCGCACGCGGGCAAGAGAATCAGAAAAAGGTGCACGGTTGTCTAAATCTCTTGCAAGAAAACACGCACCATAAGGGAACGGCGACGCTGACGGAAGCCGCTTGCCCGGAAAGAAGAGCATTTTTCCAGTCTGATGAAGAAGAGCCGCCAAATCCAAAGGCACGTCAGCTTCGCGCAAAAAAGAATAGCGTGAAAGCAGAGAAAAGAACAGAATCTCATCGTCAAAAGAGACATTCTGCCATATAAACGGCGAAAAAAGCGGGAAAAGTTTGTTTGAAACACAAGAAACAAAGCTGTCGGGCTTTCTTGTTCCCTTTTTGTCAATGTTATAAAAAAGCCTGCCATGATAGGCATTTATGTCAAAAATTTCTTCGTCAATAGTCTTGGCAATTTCTTTAGCAATGCCGATTGCGGCAGAATCACCTTTTGTCTGCAAGACTGAATTAAACTGGAGCCCGCGCTTGTTAAAATAAAATGAAACAGTAACTTCGCTTTTTATTTCGTGCAGCCATAAAGGAACAAGGCTTTTTGGAAAAATAATAACAGTTTCCCTCGTCATATATGAACCTGGTTCAAGCCTGAATGTATCATCAAACTGAGGTGAACCGGAAATTGTTAAAGCAGGCGATTCAGTCTTAAGATATTGGATTACGACATCACGCTGAATACCCGTAAGAACTTCATTCATTTACTTGTTCTCCAAAAATTACTTGTTCAATATACCACACTTCTTTGTCTTTTAAAACATAAATCAACAAATCTATATGTTTATTATCACCTGTCAGTCTTGCAGGAATTTCAATACAATTATCAAGAAAAGCAGGCTTGCCATAAATTATGTCACCGACTTCCGGCAGATTATCAAAATAAGGCTGCATTACATAAGGCAGAAACGGATAAGACGGATCTAAGTATTTTGCTTCAACAACCCGCCTGTCTCTTCTGGCAAAGACTGCCTTACTGAAAAAATCATCGAGCATGTTCAAAAGCTTATACTCAAGCCGCGATATATCAAGCGAGCCGAAATCTTTATACTCCGGATAAATATTCCCTGAAGGCAGAACGGCAAGACAGGCTGCCGGAAGCGGTGCGCTGATTTCTGAAATGTCAAGAGCATAATCTTTCGGAGATTCTATTTCATTTTCCCAGTTTTTATCTTTTACTCTTTCGTCAACTGTTTCTTTTACCGTAGATTCTGTGGCTTTAAAGACTTCAACTTCTTTGCTGCAAGACAAAAAACAGCAGAGCAAGCAACATACAGACAAGATAATTACATTTTTATGTGAACTTAAACAGAGCATAGCTTATTCTAGCATATAATGTGCTTTTAATATATCATCTTGTTCAGCAAATTTTTATAGTTTTAATTCAAGAACAGTTTGAAATTCTTCGTCCTCTCTTCCTTCGATATTCAATGTACCAGAAACATTAAATATATATTTTCCTTTGCCTGTCTTTCTAATATCACCGATTTGAATCCAACTTGCATAGATATTTTTTTCTTCTAGTTCTTTTATGCAATCAAATGTTTTTAGTTCTGTTCCATCCGCATAATTATAAAATACAATTTTTCTCATCATTGAATCTGGATCGATTAAAACATTATCTTCTACATCTTCAAAAGGAATGTAAGATGTTACTACTCGCACAATTGAAAGATCTTCATATCTTCTATATTCAAATCTTGTTCCACCGCCAGAAGTTCCCCAAACTTTTATCAAAAAATCTTTTGTCCATTTTATATCATGACATGCCCAGCCTGGTTCACATTCAGCTATTATTTTTTTAGATTCCAAATCATAAAGAGTCATAAGAAATGCTTTTGCTTTATCTGGTCTATGATAAACAAGCATCTTTTTATTATCTGGGGAAATGTAAAAATCTTGAATAAGTTCCCAGTTTTTAAAATTTGTAATCTGATTATTATTTTCATCATAAATCTGTTTAGAGTATGATTTTCCATCAATTCGATATTTTGATTCTTGAGCAAAAACTGATGAAACTGAGAATAACAGTATTGCGAACACAAATAAAGCTTTTTTCATTTTCTACCTTCCTAATCGAATCTTGTAAATACGCTCGGTCTTTATGTTGCCGTTTTTCCAGTGAGTGTAGTGCCTGATATAATATGTTGTGCGGCCTTTTGTTTTGTACATAATTTCTTCGCCATTGCGGTCATAAGACTCTTCATAACCCAAACCATCTGTGCTGGTTAGTATAACCCACTGCTTTTTATCAGGTTCGTCTTCAAAATAATAATATTCCCATGTATGTGTATATCGCTCATCGCAATAAGTTTCTTTCCGCAATGTTCCGTTTTCATTGTATTCATAAGTCTTAATTATGCCATCAAGATTCACTTTTTTTACTAGCTTTCCGGCTTCGTTATATTCACATGTCGCGGTTTTACCGTCTGAATCTGTTTCTGCAATCAGCTTGCCGCTTTCATCATAAGCGTAAGTGATTTCTTTGCCGTCAGCTTCAATTTTTTTTACTTTCTGGCCGTCATCATTGTATGAATAATAGGCTGCACCTTTCTGCCAAGAATGATATTCTTCTATAAGCTGATTTTTCTCGTCATACTTCCAAGTTGAGCGGCTTTCTTCGCTTTCAAGTGCATTCGACACATCTTTTGCAAGAATCTTGTTGCCGTTCTTGTCATACTCATAAAATGTTGTTACTTTAGCAGATTTTCGCTTGACGAGCTTTCCATCAGCATATTCATAAGAAGCATCGCCGTCAGAGATTAAATTGCCTTGCTCGTCATATTTATAGACATCTGAATCTTTGATTATTTTAGTTGCTGTTTCAGCGGCAAAAACCAGCAGACCCGCAAATACTGCACATGCAATATTAATCCAAGTTTTCGGTTTGATTTTCTTTCTGTTCTTAAAAATGACGAAAAGTAAATAAAAAACTGTGTAAGCAACCGGAAACGAAATAATATTCCAGCCAGTAAAAGAATTTGCCACCGCCAGAATCAGGTTGAACACAAGGCTTGCAACGGCAGAAACAATCATATAGTAACCTGCGGCTTCAGCCCCGAGCATGTATGAAACGGCAATCACAGGCGGCGGCAGAAAAACACAGGCGGCAAACAAAGAAATAAGAACATATTCCGCAACCTTGCTTTCAAGGCCGACTACTTTGCCAATAATGCAAATCACCGAAAGCGCAACCAACCCGGCAATATTCACCACAACCACAATCTTCGCTATTTTGTTTTTCACTTTTTAAGCCTCTTTTTTAGTTTATGTTTTATCCTTTTCCAATTAGAACAAACAACAGCAATTTCTTTGCCAAAGTTATAACCCCATTTTTCATAATGCATTTTCCATTCAGCACAAAATGCTTTGAAACCATCCCTATCATATTCTTCATAGTCTGAAATATCGCGGGGCAAATTTGAATCATAAAATGCTTTCACTTTATCTGAAAATGCAAAAACTTCTGCTTTATATTGCTCAAAAGGAATATCAACACTTTCTTTGTTTTCTGCAATCAGACGGATAAAATCACCTTCATGTTTCACTGTCCAGTCAATTCCGTTAGGACAACCCAAAATATAGCAGATTTCACCGAATTCATCGGGCTTTTTCTGCCACATCGAAAAACCGCAGCATGGCACAAGCTGATTCTCACTTACACTATGATCAGCACTATAATCTGCAATATGGTCGCGGCTAAGAGTTTTCAGCAGATACAAAGCAGCCGCACTAACACTAGCATCAAATTCACCAGAATAAGAGCCAATCTGAACCGCAACATGCCCATGCGCACACAAATCACCAGTATTTTGCGGATTATCATCTATCCATTGGAAATTAACTACATCGATTCTGAAGTTTCCTCTCTCGCCAGCCATTTGTTAAGTCCTATAACTTTTAATTAATCTGATGTATTACATACTACAACAAGTTTTCAAAAAATCACAATGGTTTTGTACAATTTCAGCTTTCTGTGGAAACACCAAAGGCGCTGACAACTGAAAACTATGAATATCATTGCAAGGTCTACTGCTTCCTACTGAAAGCAATGAATCTTATTATAAGATTTGTTCCTTACATGTGTAAGCTAGAAATCTTATCATATGATTTGTTGCCTACAAGTGTAAGCTAAGAATCTTATTATAAGATTTACTGCCTACCACTTAAAGCTACGAATCTTACCATTAGATTTATTGCCTACAACTGAAAGCTATGAATCTTACCATAAGATTTACTGTCAACCTCTGAAAGCTACGAATCTTATCATGTGGTTCGTTACCGACAAGCGTAGGCTAGCAACCATATTTTGTGGTTTGTCGACGACAAGTGTAGGCTAGCAACCACATTTTGTGGTTCGTTACCGACTAGCGTAGGCTAGCAACCACATTTTGTGGTTTGCCGCCGACAAGCGAAAGCTATCAACCACATTTTGTGGTTTGCCGCCGTCTAACGAAAGCTACTAACCACATTTTGTGGTTTATCGCCGACAAGCGATGGCAACAAACCACATGAGATAATCAATCAAAAAAACTGAATGCACGAATAAACTAAGACAAGAACAAACCATTTTTTAGATAATTTAAGCGAAATTTTAAATCAACTGATACATAAAGATGCAGCCTTCGTCATATTTTGGCTTTACATGCTGATGCACAAACTTTTCATCTTCTGCATCCAATCGGTTAAAGCCCATAGTTTTATAATGCTCGATAAGCTTATCTTGAGGAAGTGCATAAATATAAATTGCCTGAATTCCAACAAATGTCCGAAGATATTTCACCAGAGGCAGGACAAATTCGGCAAAAACTGTTGAGCCTAAATTCTTTGAATCAGGATGATTCTGCCTGTATAAAGAATTGACTGCAAAATTTGAAAGTTCCACTGCCGAAATCGAATAAAAGTATCCGTTACCGGCATCAATTGTGAACAGCCCTGTCTTTAGCGAGAAATAAGCGGCAACTTCGTGCGAAAATTTATCCTTTACGAGATATGTTCTTGCAGAACCATCTTGTTCATCAGATTCTGCAAGTTCTTTTATGTAACGCTCTAAACCAGCTCCAGATGAATTTGACACACAAAAATCTTGTATCAGACGCAAATTGTCAGAAGAATCAAAAAGATGTTCATAATAAAAAAGCTCAGTTTCAAGCGGCAAAAAAATCATACGCACTATTCCTTGTGTTCAGATTTTATCATTTCGAGAGCTTTTTTTTCATAATCAGCAGCTATTTGCTGAAGCTTTGCAGAATCTGCCTTTGGAGAATTCAATATCTTCAAAAGAACATCTTTGCCCTTGCTTTGAGGAATATCATTTATTGTCTGGTAACGATTGATTGAAGCCATAGAAAATCTCCTTCTGGTTCTAATATATCACATTTTGCTCAAATTGTAACATTCTCTCTCAAAAAAGACCCTTTCTGCAGATTAGGCTTAAAATTATCCACACATTTCCGCAGACAAACACTATCTTGTCAGATTCGCCCTGCAAGCTTATAATTTCAGCATACACTGGAGGCAGAACAATTGACAGTTGTAATAAATGATGCAAGCGAAACTTTTGTGCAGGCTCTTAAGGCTATGGCTAAGATTGATGGTGCTTCAGTCTATGTGGATAACTTCGGTTATTATTCAAAAAAAACGGTCAAATCAATTCTTAAAGCTGATAAGCAAATGGAAAACGAACGCAAAAAGGGAACTTTAAAACTTTACAACACAGTTGATGAAATGTTCGAGGACTTATAATAATGGGTAACGAATACAATCTACAAAATAAAAGACAATGTGCTTGAGCTATACATTTATCGCATTGGAAGTCATGCAAAGCTATATAAAAAATAACACAAAGGCAGTTTATGATTTTATTTTCAGAAGCATTTAAATTAACAGAAGCGGTAAGAGACCCGATTTGGCACCACATTTATTTGACTGAGCCGCTGATGAATGCGGCTGCTTGCCCCGCTTTCAGGCGGCTGTGGAAGATTCAGCAGCTTGGGCCGACTTCGCTTGTATACCCGGGCGCGACACACACGCGCGCAAGCCACTCTTTCGGTGTGTACCATGTTGCGCTGCGGCTATTGAGCACGTTATGCGAAAAAGACGCCGACCAATGGGTTACGCGCCAGGGCTGCGCCTCTTTTCTGGCGGCGGCTTTGTTCCACGACATCGGGCATTTTCCATACACACATTCGCTCAAAGAGCTGCCGCTCAAAGACCACGAAGACCTTTCAAGCGAGCTGATTCTGTCTGAACCGCTAAAGACGCTGATTGCAAAGGCCGGCGCAGACCCAGAGCAGACTGCCGCAATTGTGAGCCATCAGAAAGCAGAAACAGACGACGAGACGCGCTTTTTCAGAATCTTGCTTTCGGGCGTGCTTGACCCGGACAAGCTTGATTATCTTAACAGAGACGCATATTACTGCGGCGTGCCATACGGCATTCAAGACACTGATTTTATTCTTGCGCGGCTCAAGCCTGACAAGCAGAAAGGCATTTTCTTAGATTCGGCGAGCCTTATGTCAATTGAGCATGTGCTTTTCTCAAAATATATGATGTACCGTGCGGTTTATTGGCACAAAAACGTGCGCATTGCAACTGCAATGATGAAAAAGACGATTTATGCCGCGCTTAAGCAGAGTTTAATCTGCCCGGAAGAGCTTTATTCGCTTGATGATTCTTCGATTTTTAGTTTGATTGGTTCTAAGAATTTTGAGGAAAAATCTTGTGCCGAACAGCTTGAAAAGCACAGTCTTTTCCAGATTATTGCAGAAATTCCGTTTGACGCGGGCAACGCCAAGCACACATTGCTTGAAGACCTTGAAAAAAGAACTGAAGCAGAAGCCATGCTCGCCGGTCTTGCCGGCACAAAGCTCTGCAACATTTTGATAGACATTCCTGAAAGAATCTCGTTTGAAAGCAACTTATGGATTAGCGGCGAGAACTGCTCGTTTTCAGCAAGTTCCACTGTGTTTACGCCTGATACGGTAAAAGCTTTTACGCAGAACTTGCGCATAATCAGGCTGGGCTTGTGCCGCTCAGAAGCAACCGAACAGCGCGTCAAAACGCTAAAAGCTGAATTTGAAAAGCTGCTCGGCTGAAAAGTATTGTCATGGGGCTGATCCAAAAAATATTGTCATGCTGAACTTGGTTCAGCATCTCGGGTTTGTATCAGGCTTAATCGCAAAGCCGAGATTGTCGGGTCACGCCCGACAATGACACACCGTTTAGCCCGACAATGACACACCGTTTAGCCCGACAATGACACACCGTTTAGCCGGATTATTTGGCTTCCGGCTCTTTTGTTTCAAGCAGCTTCATCATCGCTTCGATTGAATCTTTCTGCTCTGTTTCCGGCTCAAGCTTAATATAAGCGTCATAGTCAGCGAAAGCGTCTTTGAATTTTTCAAGCTTCACGCGCGCATTTGCACGGTTCAGATAAGCCGAAGAATATTCGTCGTCTGCTGCAATTGAGCTTGTGTAGAATTTTTCAGCACGGGCAAAATCGTTGAGCGCAAATGCAGAATTTCCGGCATTAAAATAAAGAAGCGCGCGGTTTGCGAACGGAATCGTGCTGCCCTTTTCAAACGCGCCTATAGACTTTTCAAAATCGCCTGTCTGATAATATGTAACGCCGATATAATTATACACAGAAGCGTCAGGCCCTTCTTCTTCAATTAACTGCAAGAACAGTCTGCGCGCTTCTTCAGGGCTGTTGTTCTTGTATGCGGCAAATGCCCTGTCGTATAATTCTGATGCAAAGCAGCAGAATGTTCCAATAAAAAACAATAGGACTGAAATTATTTTTATTTTACGGCTCATAAAAAATCTCCTTGCAGACATATTCAACAACCAAAAGAAGTTTGAATTGTTACACTTTTTTAAAGTTTCATATTCAAAATATCGGCATTTTTTTTAGTGATTTATTGAAATTATGTTAAGAGATAAAAACTTTATTTGACATATCGACATAAAACAATTAATCTTATTCTATGGAATAAGTTTTTTCCGTGTAATCATCTGGAGGTAATTTTGAATCCAACATTAATTCCTATTATTGCAATTTCTATTGTAGCTGTTATCATTATTTTCTTTGTAATAAAATCTATGATTGCACCAAAACGTACTGAAGAGATCAGACGTCTTACCCAAGAAGGAAACTATATTGCAGCGATAAAACTTGGAAAAGCCCTTATCCAGAAAGACGAACACAACTACCTTGCATGGTATTATCTTGGAAAAGCATATATTGCCAACAAGAACTACGACCAGGCGATGGAAGTTTTCAACCACTTGAGCAAGCACGCTGAATCAGGCAAAGGCTTTACTGAAATAGAATTCCGCCATGAAATTGCCAAGCTTTACGAGCTTTGCGGACAGAATGAAGAAGCTTTGAAAGAATACCTCATGCTTACAAAAGAAGAAGCCTCAAACGATGATAATTTCTATCAGGCAGGCCGCCTTTTTGAAAAACGCGAAAAAATAGAACAGGCTTTTCAGTATTACAAGTCAGCCATTAAGCTTAATGACAAAAACGCAGAGGCACACGCTTCTCTCGGTGTTCTTCTCTACAAGACAAAACAGCAGGTTGACGCAAAGCAGGAAATTGAACGTGCCATAAAGCTTAATCCAAAGAATTTTGATTATTACTACCACCTTGGACGTATTCTAAAAGACAACAGATCTTACCCGGAAGCAGTCAATGCTTTTGAAAAGGCACTGCGCTCCCCGGCATATAAACAGAAAGCTCTTCTTGAGCGCGGTCTGTGCTATATGGAAGTAAAAAGCTATGAAAAGGCTGTTGTTGAGCTAGAGCGCGCAATCAATATTTCCCAGTCAAGCGATTCGGTTGAGACGCTCTACTCACGCTATCACCTTGCAACATGTTACGAGAATATGCGGAACTTAGACGCAGCCATAAAACAGTGGGAAATTATCGTAAAGATTAAGCGCAATTTCAAAGACGTTGCATCTAAACTTGCAGAATACAAAGACATTCAGACTAACGATCTGATGAAAGACTATCTGACAAGCTCTATCGGTGAATTTACTATTCTCTGCCAGAATCTTACAACTTTGGTGTTCAACATGGTTGCTACAGATATTCAGCCTGAAAGAGGCGGTGTTTCAATAACTGCACTGCCTTCAAACGATAAATCCGGCAAAGACGACTGGATGAAGAACCGCATTCAAAAGACGCTTTTCTACTTTTTCAGAGAAAACACGCCTGTTGATGAAGACTTTTTGAGAAGAACTCTTGAAAATATGAAGAAGCACAATTTCGACAAATGTATTGTTTGTACAACAGCAGCTTACACCAGCTCTGCAATAAAGTTTGCAGACGGCAGACCTTTTGAATTGATTGACAAACAAAAGCTCGATAATCTGCTCGCTAATGCCGGCAAAATATGAAAATACTATGTGTCTCAGATCAGATTGATCCTCTGGTATACAGTAATTCAGCAAAAGAGCATTTTAAGGATATAGACTTAATACTTTGTGCCGGCGATCTGCCTATGGAATATATTGATTTTATTGTCTCAACATTGAATAAACCGACGTATTTCATATTCGGCAACCACAATCTGAAAGAATTCGGATACTACCATAGAAATGCCGTACCGCAGGAAAGCGTAAATGCCTACTACGACAGAAGTCTGCTTTCTTATTCGCACGGCGCGCATTATCTGGGCTTCAAGACCGCAAAGACAGAGAACAATCTTCTGCTTGCCGGTGTATCAGGCTCAATACGCTATAACAAGGGCTTAAACCAATACACAGACAGAGAAATGTTTTTTAAGCTCTTATTGATGATTCCGTCACTTATTTTTAATAAACTGAAATACGGGCGCTATCTGGACGTTTTTTTGACGCACACTCCTCCGCTCGATATTCATGACAAGCAAGACCCATGTCACAGAGGTTTCAAATGCTACCGCTGGTTCCTTGAAAAATTCAAGCCCGCATATATGATACACGGACACATTCATTTGTATGATATTCAGGACACAAGGGTTTCTCAATTTTGTAATACAACGATTATAAATGCGTTCAGCCATTATATTTTAGAGATTGACACTAAGCAATCTTAATGATACTAATTTTCTTCTTCATTTTTTAGACGAAGCAAACAAGGAGGGGGCTATGAGCTTACAGGCCCAGACAGAAGACGATTTTTACAGAGCAAGAAATAAAGCACTATTTAACGAGATTCAGCATTTCGTAAATCAGGAAGAAAGCCATCTGCTTTCGTTCAATGATGTCAAGCAGATGCTCAAGCCGCAGAACGAGGTTTATCTTGGAATGCAGGCAGTTCCGGTCAACCTTATAGCCGGAAGCGAAGGCCGCTATTACGACTTTGACAACCACTTTTTTCCGAAGAACATACACCTGAAAGCAAGATGGGAACGCATTGACGAAGCACATCTGACAGACGTAATTCTTCCGCCTATAAAGCTTTACGAAATCGGCGGGCTTTATTTTGTGCGCGACGGGAACCACCGTGTTTCTGTTGCCCGCTCTAAAGGCGTAGAATGCATTGACGCAGAAGTTGTAAGTCTTAAAAGCGAGATTAAGCTTAAGCCCGGCATGACTAAGGCGAAAATCCTTAAGGAAGTCATCAACTATGAGAAACGTGTCTTCTACATGGAAACAGCTTTCGGCGATATTACGGATTTCTGGAAACTCGATTTTTCAACTACCGGCCAGTACGATGTAATCTACAACCATATCCTGACGCATAAATATTTTATCAATCAGGACAAGACCGAAGAAATTTCTATGCAGGACGCCATTCTTTCGTGGTATGAGAATGTGTACAGTCCGGTCGTTGCCGTCATAAAAAAGCGCCGGATCATGCGCAAATTCCGGGGCAGAACGACAAGCGACATGTATGTATGGCTTATAAAATACTGGGACGAGCTTAAAACAAAATTCGGAAGCAACATTGAGCTTGACGACATCGCTGACGGCTTTAAAAGACAGTTCGGAATAGGCTTTTTCCGCAATTTTTTTAAAAATAAAAAATCAAAATCTTGACGACTTACACTATCAGTGGTAAGATTTTTTTAGTGATTAAAAAATAGCAGAATAAGATAAAAGTTATTGCTGCAAAGAGAGATAAATTTGTTCACATCAAACGTTATTCCTTCTACAGTCGCGTTAATTGCCGGAATTGCGGGATTATTAATCTTTTCCCTGATAACAATTATAACGAAAAAGAAATCTAACGATGACATCAAATTTGATATTGCAGCGTGCATTGTTATTCTTGCCGGTGCAGTTTTACTTTTTGTTACCAGCAACTTTTTATTTTTTGGTGCTTCAATTTTTATTTATTCTGTCCTAACTTTCTTTGCCGGAAAAAAATCAAAACCGGTTGAGGAAAAGATAGAGAGCGAACCTCTTGAAGCTGTTCAGGAAGAAGAAGAACCGGTTTATGATCCTGAAGAAGATGCTGAAAAACAGATGCAGAATGAAGTGCTTAAAGCCGGCAGAGATTTCATGGTTAAGGCTTCTGAGTCTTTTTCTGACAGCGACGGTCTTCTGAAACTTCTTGATACAATCAATAAGTCTGTTATAGACATTACAAAATCAGACGGCGGTGCAATTCTGCTGATTGACGAATTTGATGATATTATCACTGTAAAGACATTCACAGGCGCATTCCCGCCGCCATATCAGCTTCCCCAGGATTTGCCGCACAAAATTGCGCGTGTTGAAACCAGCTTTAGATTTGCACAGTTCCCGCTCGGAGAAACAATCTTTGGTATTGCAGCAACGACAGGTAAGGCTGAACTTATAACAGATCCGCTTAATGACAGCCGTATTTTCCAGAATGAACCGGAAGATTTCTTAAAGCTCGGAAGCTATATAATTATTCCGATGATTGTCAAGGGAACAGTTATCGGTGTTCTTGCACTCGCAAGAAAATTTGAATCGCCTAAGTTCAACGAAACAGATTTTTCTAACGCACAGATTCTTACAGACTTTGCGTCTTGTGCAATCCAGAATGTTTTTTCTTATCAGGAAATTGCCGAACATTCTGAGCTAACAAAGGAATCTGAAATTGCATGCCAATTACAGAAAAATATGCACGCTAAAACTTCGTTCACTATTCCGGGTGCATCATTCGGCTGCTTTTTTACAGGCACAGAAGGTGTCTGCGGCGACTATTTCGACGTTATTCCATGCCGTAAAGACCGCATAGCTTTTATTCTTGCAGATGTTGCCGGTAAGGGTATGAACTCGCTTATTGTCATGGTCATGATCCGCGCGATTATGCAGCTTGTTGTAAACACACAGAAAACAGCTGCAACAATCCTTACATGGACAAACCGCGGTATTACCGGCAAAATCAATATAGACCATTTTGCAAGTCTTGTTCTTGCAAACTATGATTCAGAAAACAAAAAAATGCAGATAGCAACAGCAGGTAATGCACCCGGCTTAATCTATCACGAATCAACAAAAGAGATTGAAGCACTGCAGATAACAAGTGACCCTATTGGTGTTGACAAGGCAACAGTTTATACAGACATAGAATTTCCAGTTGAGCCTGGAGATATTATTGTTCTTTATACAGACGGTCTTGTAGAAGCTGTTGACGCTAACAGCAGACAATATGGAGTTGATAATATCAAGCGCCTTATTAAAGAAAATGCAAACTTAAAGGCAACTGATATATCTAATAAAATTAAAAAGAGCTTGAAGGATTTTTGCGGTTCGGCTAAACAGCATGATGATCAGACTTTGTTAGTCATTAAAATACAGTAATTTATCAGCTGATAATTGTGTACTTTTTTGCTTTACATCTAACAAATTGTGATTTATCATATATATTAGAATAACTATGGATTTAATTAGGAGCAAATAAATGGAACTGAAAATCAGGAAAAACGGCGAAGTTTACATCATCGATGTTAACGGCGAAATGGATTTGTACAATTCGTATAAACTGAAAGAACTGGTTATGAAGATGCTTGAGAAAAACGTACAGTTTTTCATAATCAATCTTGAACAGGTTGATTATATCGATTCGTCTGGAATCGGTGCATTGATTTATATCTGTTCTACAGTTAAAAAAATGAATTTAAAACTCTCGATTGCGAATATTCATGGTTCTGTTAAGAAGGTTATCGAATTAACAAAACTTATGGGATATTTCCCGATTGCAAACAGTGTTGAAGAAGCACTGCTGCAGGTAAATGAAGACTAATAATAACTATAGATAAAAGAGGAAAACATGACAAATAAAGAACTTATATCCGATGGAAGTAATCCCCTCTTTGACAAATCTAATATGTTATATAAAGAATTTCCGTCTGACTTTAGACAGATTCGTTATTTCACATTATTGATTGTTCAGTCTGCACCTTTAGAGATTAAAGAGATTAATCTTCTTGAGCAGCAGATTAGTGAAGTAATTAAGAATGGTGTAAAGCACGGAAATAACTGTGACATAAATAAAAAAGTTAAAGTATGGTACTCTTTTAGCCCTACACACGCACATCTTATTGTAGAAGATGAGGGCGAAGGTTTCAAAGACCTTGAGAAATGGAATGAATTTAACCGTAAGAGACTTGAATGTCTTCATACACAGAATTTTGAAGAATTGTCTTCTTACGTTTCATTCAAGACAAAGAAAAGCGATGAGCATGACGGCGGAAACGCTTTGTTCGCCGCTCTTGAATACTGGAACGGCGGCTTTATCTATAACGATAAGAGAAACGGCGTAGCAATGCTGAAAAAGTTCCAACAGAAACGTCATGGTGTAGCTATTGACGGAGAATAAGCATTAGGCTTCTATTAATTCCAAAAAGGGCTGCCCGATATAAAAATCAGGCAGCCCTTTTTTTTTAAGCATTTCTAAATGTTAAGTTCTTCTACTTGAATGAACGAACCCCGACGCAGACTCGCAGCGAAGCTCCTAGCGGCGTGCGGGGTATCGTTCGTTCTGCTAAGGAATTGCACTCAGGTTTAATACCCTTTATTTCGCCCCAGAGGGGGATGTTTCCTACGGAAACAGGTATTAAACCCTCGGCACGAATAATATTTCCAGATTTGCTTAACTTTTACAAATCTTTGTGCTATACTTTATAAAAAGTTTGTTACTCAATTTTTTATAATTTTGGAGATTTTGCTATGTCAGTTGCACCACAGATTTTAAAAGCAATGGAAAACTCTTCTGCCATCAGAAAGGCTTTTGAAGCAGGAATTAAACTTAAGAAAGAATTCGGAAACGATAATGTATATGACTTTTCTTTGGGAAACCCGGATTTGGAGCCGCCAGTTGAAGTCAAAAACGCAATGAAAAAACTTGCAGCTTCTGATGATATCGGTACGCATGGCTATATGCCGAACCCCGGCTATGATTTTGCACGCGCCGCAATGGCAAAGAAAGTCAGTGCAGAGCAGGGCGTTTCAATTGAAGGAAAGAACGTCGTAATGGCATGCGGAGCTGCAGGCGGTCTTAACGCGGTGTTCAAGGCAATTCTTGCACCGGGCGATGAAATCATCGTGCCGTCACCTTTTTTTGCAGAATACACGCATTACTGCGCAAACCACGGCGGCAAGCTTGTTCCGGCAATGACAAACGAAGACTTTTCGCTTAATCTTGAAACCATAAAAAAGGCATTGTCGCCAAAAACGTCAGCTGTTCTCATCAATTCGCCGAACAACCCGACTGGCAAAATCTATTCAAAAGAAGATATTCAGCTTTTGGCTGATGTGCTCAACGAACACGCCAAAAAGACAGGCAGAAAGCCTTATATAATTGCAGACGAGCCTTACCGTGCAATAGTTTACGGCAACAAGACTGTAGCGCCGCTTTTTCCGGTTTATGATGCAAGTATCGTAGTTTCTTCTTTTGCAAAGAATTTGAGCTTGCCTGGCGAGCGCATCGGATATGTGGCAATAAACCCGGCTTGCCCTGAAATTGAACAGCTGACAGCGGCCGTAATCTTTGCAACAAGGGTTTTGGGCTATGTAAATGCGCCTGCGTTCTTTCAGCGTGTTATCGCCGAGACTTGGAACGCGCCTGTAGATTTTTCTTCTTATCTTAACAGAAGAAACGCGCTCACCAAGATTCTAGACGATGCTGGCATTCAATATGCAGAGCCGGAAGGCGCGTTCTATTTGTTCTGCAAAGTGCCCAAAAGCAAGAGCGGTTCAACAGACGAGAACGAATTCTGCGCTCAGCTTGAGAAATATCACATTCTTGCCGTGCCGGGCACAGGTTTCGGCAAAAAGGAATGGATAAGGCTTGCTTATTGCGTGTCAGAAAAGACTATAGCAAACAGTGCAGAAGCTTTTAAAGCTGCTGTAAAATCATGGTAATCTGAGAAAGCGGAGGTAAGTATGCGTATTTTGATGGTTTCAGCAGAAGCTGCGCCTTTTGCAAAAACTGGCGGATTGGCAGATGCAGTATCAGCTCTTTCAATTGCATTGCATAAGCTCGGACACGACGTAAGAATCGTGATGCCGCGCTATTATAAAATAAACCGCGAGAATTTGACCCAGCTGCCCGGCCCGATGTGCGTACATTGCGGCTACCGCGAAGAATGGACGGCCGTCTACACGACAGACATGCCCGGCGAAGCAGGGCTTCCTGTATATTTTATAGACCATGAAGGCTGTTACGGCCGTGACGGCGTTTACGGCGTGCCGTCTGACACAGATTTCAAAGACAATCCGACAAGGTTCTCGCTGCTTTGCAACGGCGCTTTTCAGCTTTGCAGAAAATTAGACTGGTACCCGGACATCATTCATTCGCACGACTGGTCTGCCGCATTGGCGACTGTGCTTTTGCGCTTCAACGAGCGGCACGATAACTTTGCGCACACCAAGAGCGTTTTCACGATTCACAACCTCGGCTATCAGGGTGTCTATAATAAGCACAACTATTCAATTTTGAGCCTCGACTGGAATCATTTCTATTCATCAGGCCTTGAAGATTATGATCAGATTAACTTCCTCAAATCAGGCTTAATTTCAGCTGATGCATTGACGACAGTTTCGCCGACGTATGCGCGTGAAATTCAGACACAGGCGAATGGTTTCAGAATGGACGGAATCTTGCGTGCGCGTTCAAACGATTTGTACGGAATTCTTAACGGCGTTGACACTGATGTTTGGAATCCGTCTAAAGACAAGCTGATTGCAAAGACATACACTGCTAAGACAATCAAGAACAAGGTTGAAAATAAAAAAGCCTTGCAGCAGCGCATGGGGCTTGAAGTAAACCCGGATATTCCTGTAATCGGCATCGTGACAAGGCTTGTAGACCAGAAAGGCGTGGCCGATATTTTTGCACCGGCTTACGGCTGTGCTTATAAGATGTGCGCCGACATGCGCCTGCAGTTTGTCGTGCTCGGTTCAGGCGAAAAATGGTGCGAAGACGAAATCCGTGTTTTGTCGAACAATCTGCCGAATTTCGCCTCATACATCGGCTATGACGAAGCTTTGAGCCACTTGATTGAAGCCGGTTCAGATTTCTTCCTTATGCCGTCTAAGTATGAGCCGTGCGGCTTGAATCAGATGTATTCGCTGCTTTACGGCACATTGCCGATTGTAAGGCGCACCGGCGGCCTTGCAGACACGGTACAGAACTACAATCAGGAAACAGGCGAGGGCACAGGCTTTATTCTTGACAACCTTACGCCGGCCAGCATCTACGACACCGTAGGCTGGGCAATGTACGCTTGGTACAACAAGCCAGAACATATCGCCAAGATGCGCGAGCGCGGCATGAAGCAGAAATTCGGTTGGGATGTTTCGGCAAAGAAATATCTTGAAATTTACGAAAAACTCTTAAAATAAAACTACAGGAAGACGCTTTTTTTAAGGCGTCTTTTTGTTTATAAAAGGATTTTTTATGCTTAAATATTTCATCAAAATGTTAAAAGCTCTCAATGCGAATTCTCATCCAGGCGAGCTTGCACATGCATTTGCATTCGGAATGCTGCTCGGCTTTTTGCCGAAGAATTCTGCATTATGGTACATAATCTTCATTATTTCGCTTTTCCTAAGAATCAACAAAGGATTCTTCTTTCTTTCGATTATTCTCGGCTCGCTTCTTGCGCCGCTTTTTGACCCGCTGTTTGACAACATCGGCTATTTTGTGCTTACGCTGCCGCAGCTTTCAAGCTTGTTCAGGTCTTGGCTCGACACGCCGTTCGTAGCTTTTACAAGATTCAATAACTCGATTGTGGCAGGCTCTTTAGTCTTTTCGATAATCGCGTATATTCCGTTCTATATTCTTGCACGTTTATTCGTTTCACTTTGGCGCAAGACTTTGCAGCCGATGCTTGCGAGAAACCCGGTCGTAAAGGCTTTTATGAAGATTCCGCTTGTAAGAACTATCGCAAAAGCGGTGCAAAAGGCAAAATTGGGCTAACAGGAGCAATAAAATGGCAAAAATACCTTCAGTTTTTGACGACACTTTTAACGAAAAATCATACGAGCGGAAAATCTCAGATAAGATTTATGTTCCTGCTGACAATGAATTTGTAAGATCTTTATATGAGCAGTCTGACGACGGCATACTTACACTGAAAAAAGACCTTGCGCTTTCAAAAAAAGACGAAAAGCGCCTCAAGCTCATCTCAAAGCAGATGAAGAAGCAGAAAGGGCGCATCAAATTCCTGCCGATTATTCTGCTGGTTGCCTTCATCTTTGCAATTTTCAGCATTGTAATTGCATTCAAGAACCCGATTTTGAAGGCCGTGCTTATAAAGGCCGGCGAAAGTGCGGCGGGCGCTAAATGTGAAATTGAAACCGTTGACTTACGGCTGCTCGATTCTAAGCTGACGCTTAAAGGTGTGGCAGTTGCGAACAAGAAAGAACCTATGAAAAATCTTGCGGAAGTTTCAAACCTCGTGCTTGATTTTGATTTGGTTCAGCTTCTCAAAGGCCGCATGGTTGCAGATGAGCTTGCGGTTGAAGGCATTCAGATTGGAACAGCCAGAACAACTTCTGGCGCGCTGCCTGAAAAAGAGAAGAAGAATAAAGAAGTCAAGGAAACCAAGCCTGAAGATATTGCACTTTCAGTCTCGAACTTCGTGCAGCAGCAGACAGGGCTTTCAAAAGAGGGCATAACAGAAGTATTCTCACAGTTCAACCCTGAAACTGTCGTGAAATCAGTTTATGACCAGATGAGCTCGCCTGAAGTTATTAAAAACCTTGAGCCGCAGGCAAAGGCGATTGTAACAGGCTGGCAGACTGAATCTGAAACGCTCACTAAAAACGTAAATGATTTTACTACAAGCGCACAGGAACTTGTCGCTACAGATATTTCCAAAATTTCTGACCCAGTGCAGCTCAAAAAGCTTCTTGACAATCTCAAGGCCGTTTCTGACAACGCCCAGACAATCAAAGGTTCTGTGGAAAATGCCGGCCAGAAGCTGAAAACTGACATCGACACAGTTCAGAATATCAGTGTTTCTCTTAAAAATGCAGTCGATTCAGACATGAAGCTTTTGAATGACCAGCTCAACACATTGTCTAACATCAATTTGAAAGATATGACGAACCTGTTTTCCGGCGAGCTTGACGGGCCTGCAATTCAGCTTTTTAAGAAATATGCACCAATTGCAGAAACTGCTCTAGTTAAAGTTCAGGAATTTCAGACTTCTGGCGCCAAAAAAGCAGAGAAGAAACCCAAGAAAAAAGAAGCTTGGCGCGCACCTGGACGCACAGTCGAATACAGAAATGACAATGTACCGGATTTTCTCATCAGAAAGACAGTACTTTCCGGCTTTGACGCAAAATCAGGCTTTGCTCTTTCGGGCACTATCACCAATATTTCAAATGACTGCGACAAGCTTGATCAGCCGGTCGGCATGAACGTAAAGCTCAACCGCTCGGCAAAAACAACAGAAATGCTTGATGCTATAATCGATATGCGCAAGAACCGCACGGCAAAAGCGCTTACAGCAAACCTTTCTGGCACAGGCTACAATTTTTCAAAGCTTACGATTCCGAACGTGAATGTGAACGGTCTGCCTTATCTTTCGGGCGCGGCTTCTTTTAATGCCGGGCTTGCGTTTGACACAGACATGAGCTTTGATTTGAACGGTGCGCTTTCAGTTGTTGATGCGCTGCTTGAGGTTAAGCCGTTTGAACCGGCATTCGCTTATTCTTTGTATACAAGGGCAATTGAGAACATCAATAAGCTCAATCTCAGCACTCTGGCAAAATACACGCCGCAGACTTTGCTTGATCTTGATATTAAGACAGACCTTGACAAAATTCTTTCTGAAAATCTGTCTAAGCTTTTCAAGTCTGAAGTAGCGGCTATCCGTGCTGAACTTGAATCGAAAGTTACGGCTGAAATTGAAAAGCTTATCGCGCCGATTGACAGCGAACTGCACATTTTTGAAGACCTGAAGACTTTGGTCAATGGCGATACATCGGCTTATGCTTCAATGGAAAAAAAAGTCAACGCAAAGATGGCGGAAATCGAGAACAAGCTTAAAGAAAAGGCAAATACCGCCACAGACAGCGCCGTAAAGCAGGCAACAGACCAGCTGCCTGACGAGATAAAGAACAACGAAGCTGTTAATGATGCAATCAACAACACGCTCGACAAGTTCAAGAAAAAGCTGTTCTAAGTAAAAAGCGGGCAGGCTGATCTTTTGATTCGGTCTGCCCCAATTTTTTTTAATTGGAAGAAATACGTTAAGAAAAGAAATAAATTTATGAACTATGATGATGTTGAATTTCTGAAACAAAAAATGAAAGTATTGCTTGGATCTAAATGCAAAAAAATTGGTCGGTCATGTAATTTAGTATGGTTCCATTTTCTTGTTGACAACGAACTTTTTTTTATTAATGTACAAAGTGCGTTAAGATTCACAAAAAATGGGAATATTTTATGTGCGAACCTTGATATGTATGAACCAAAAGCAGAATTATTAAATAATCCGTCTTTTAGCTATAAAACATTTAACTGGGATGTCCAAGGCGAGAATTATTTTGATGAATGGGTTAAAACAGAAGGACAGCAATTGATAAATGCCGTTGTAAAACAGGTTTCTGTTTCTGATTTTGGAGATTTAAAAATTAGCTTTGATAATGATATACAGCTAGAAGTGTTTAATAATTCATTAACTGAGTGCTGGAGATGTTTTGAAGATGATTCAGATGATCATACTGTTGTACTTGGAAATGCGCTTGAATAATAATTGTAAAAATCAAGCCTATGCACAATGAACAAAATCGTAATCATTACAATTACTCACTTTGGCATTTTTACAAATCGTAATGATTACGATTGCTCACTTTGCATTTTTAAATCGTAATGATTACGATTTCTCACTTTGGCATTTTTACAAATCGTAATGATTACGATTGCTCACTTTGGTCATTTTCACAAATCGTAATGATTACGATTGCTCACTTTGGTCATTTTCACAAATCGTAATGATTACGATTGCTCACTTTGGTCATTTTCACAAATCGTAATGATTACGATTGTCCACTTTCACATTTTCACACATCGTAATCATTACGATGCCTTTTTCAATTTTCGCAACGCGTACTAGGTGGTTTCGACTACGCTCAACCACCTAAGAAAAGTAAAAAAAATCGGGTTGCAGCTTTTGAAGCTCAACCCGATTTTTTGTTTTATGTGCTTTTATTTGCCCAGCGTTTCAGCTGCCAGAACGTGAATTCGGTTCTGTGAATCGACTACGCTGATGGAATTATCTTTGATGAAGATTGGCGTTGTCTCAAGCACAGAGAACGGTGTTTCTGCCACAAGTTCAAGGTCTTTGGAATATTTGCCCAAAACCCATGCCTTGTTGCGCTGAATCACGGTGTAAAAGAAGCCGCCGTGGCTTACAAGCACAGCATTTTCGCTTACAGGCTCATTGCTCTGCTTTGTCATTTCAAGCGTAAGACCGTCAATCAAAACAAGGCGTATTGCGCCGTTGCCTTCGTTTTTGCCGGCAATGGCGATAAACTGGTTGCCAGCCTGATAGACGGTGCGGCCTCTTATGACATTTACAGCCGAAGTTTTAAGCTCTTTACCTGTGTCATTGTCTACGATTACAAGAGCAGAAAGAAGCTTTGCCTTGTCGACAATCTTCAAGCCATAAGTCATAGAAACAAGTTCGTCTTTCTGCGGAAGCTTTGCCGCATCTTTGGCGATTTCTTTTGTATCGGTTTGAGCTTCGCTTCGCTTCTTGTCTGCAAAAATCTGCTCTTCGGCAGCCTTGTCTGCTTTTTCTTTGGCTTTCTGCTGTGCTTCAAGAAGCTTGTTCTGCGCGTCCTGCGCTTCTTCTGCAGCGGTTGCGGCTTCTTTTGCCTTTGTTACGGCTTTTTCAGAAGCAGCCTTTGCCTTTTCAGCAAGCTCTTCATTTTCAGGGTCTTTGTCAGCTGCTTTTTGAGCCTGAACGGCATCGCTCTTAGCTTGAACAGCTTCACGCTCAGTCTTTTTAGCCTGTGTCTTAGCGTCATCAGCTGTCTTCTGGGCGTCTTTCACGTCTTTGGCCGCTTCTGCCGCAGATTCAGCCGCTTTCTTGGCGTTGTCAAAAGCTTCGTCAGCTTCGCGGTCTTTTAGGTTTGCCATGTCAGTTCTTACATCAACGCCCATGTCAGATTCTTCGCGGATGTTGTCAACAACCTGCTGGTCAGAAATAACCGAAGTATCGATTGCGCTCAAACTGCCGGCCTCGCGGCCTGTCAATGGAATTACAATCTGCGTATTGCCCGGCCAGTCTGCATAATCTGTTGAAAGACCGACAATATCAGAATCAAGAACGCTGTAAACAGATTCTTTGTATTTTTCTATGAAATTGTTGATATTCTGGCGGTAAACCGCATTATAAACTGTGATGAAAGTAGCAAGTGTGTCAGAATCTTCCCTTGAATACTGATAGGCAGATTCAAGATATGCACTTATAATTGCACGCAAGTTTCTGATGTGGTCAACTGCGGCATTCGGTCCAATAATGAAAACATCAGCATCAAGACCGTCAGTGTCTTCACTTATAAGATGCATGACGTAATAGCGGTTAGGGTTGCCGGCCTCAAAAGAACCATTTGCGACAGCATTACCTAAATCTGAACCGATACCACGGATTTGTGCCATCGTATTATAAACTGTTACAGGGCCCACATAACTTTTGAAATGGATTTCCTGATTTGTTGCTAATTGAAGCTCGCTTCTGTAAACTTCAATGGCTGTTAATGGCATCAGCGCAATAATAATAAGCGCAATGACAAATGTTATTCTTTTCATAGAATAAATTATACTCTATGTTTTTCAATGCAACAAGCCTGTTAAATCAGAAAAGTTGCAATTGTTTCAATATGGCTTGTCTGCGGATAAAAATCGAGGATTTCAAGGCTTTCAAATGAATAGCCATTTCTGCACAAATCAGCGGCATCGCGCGCAAAAGTCACTGGGTCGCACGAAAGGGCACGCACCACAGGAATTTTCTTCGATATAATCCAGTTGCGCACAGGCTTTTCCATGCCGCTTCTCGGCGGATCTATTACAACTGCGTCAAAGTCTTGCCTCGATGCCTGCATTTCAGGCCATTTCGCGCCGCTAATACCGTAGCTTTCGTGTTTGGCAAAAGCCATGTTCTTGGCTGCGCTTGCGCTTCTGGCGTTGGCAAGGTTGCGCTCCGCAAGCACAATCGCCTCGCGGTTATGCTCAACAAGATAAACTTCATCAAATTTGTCTGCCAGAAAGACCGAAAAAGTGCCCACGCCTGCATAAATGTCTGCAACACGGCGGCCTTGCAGATTTTCTGTAATCTTGGCGATTGTCTTTTCGAGCATCTCAAGGTTCGACTGAAAAAAGCCGTGAACGTCGAACTGCAAAACTTTTCCGGCAACATTTACCGTGCAGAGATTCTCGTCATTGACGCGCATTCCGGCAAAGCGGCCGCTCTTTTTATCAGATGAATCTTTAGCCTGCATCACTTTTCCGTTTACAGCAAAGAGGTGAGAGCGCTCTTTTGTGTTGAAGCTGCCTTTTTTTAGATATTCACGGATTTCGCTCACGGCGACAAGGCAATCGTCTATGCGCACAATTTCGTCTGCGGCTTTTTTCTTGAGACCGCCGTTATGAAGCTGAAAACGGTTTCTGTAGCCGAAAGGCTCGCCGCCTGTAATCTTGATTTCGGGCAATTCTTCAAGTTTAAGACCTGCCCTTAAAAGCGAATCGCGCAAAATTTGAGCTTTTAGCTTGCGCTGATAATCTATTGAAGCAATCTGAAGGTTGCAGCCGCCGCAGTCGCCGTAGAACGGGCAGGGCGGCTCAATCCGCTCTTTTGAAGGCTCAATTATTTCGTCAATCTCGGCAGTGAAAAAATCGCCTTTGTCTGCTGTAATTCTGACTTTGACAGTCTCTTCGGGCAGCGCGCCTCTTACAAAGACTGATTTTCCGTCAAGCTTTGCAAGGCAGTCGCCGCCGGCAAGCATTTTTTCCGTTCTAAGCGTGATAAGTTCCATAGATTAGTAGTTTACAATTTTGTCAAATTCCAGACAAGTCCATCCGTCAGATTCATGTAAAACTGAAAGTATAAAGCAAAAAAAAGATGAATAAAACAAAAAGTTGTGTCATAATGTATGATACACAGTAAATTTTTACAGAAAGGAAAGAAGTATGAAAAAGCGGATAATAAAAATCTCTGTATGGATATTAGTAATAATTACATTCATTCTTATTCAATATAATAATATTCTGAAAGGCAGTTCTTTCGGAATTTTCAATATTCATTGGATTAATTATCAAGGAAAGATCAGGCTTGCAAATCGAATAATAAAATCTAAGTCTGATTTTATAAAACAAGAATACAAAAAATTTAAAGAGAAACATGAAAATTGTTTTATTGTTTCTCAAGATGAAAATTATATTTTAGTACATTCCGATTATTTAGATTTTAATTCTTACCTTTATTTGATAAAGGATAATGGAGAAAATGACAGATACAGTTATTGGTATAATCCACAAATTGAGTATTTTTTTGACGGAGAAAAGTATAAAATAGAATTAAAAGACAAAGAATTTTTAGAGCATTTCAACAGAATATTAATTCGAGCTTATTTAACAGAAGATTCGTCAGAAGCAGGGTGCATATTCTTCATAAAACAAGATGACGATTTTGTATTTGACGGTGCAAATTGGTACAATGACAACGAATATGCAGAAAACAAATATAGATTTGAAAATCGGGCTTATTATCAAAATCGTGACATAGAATCATTAATTTATAAGCGAATGTTATATTGAATAGCTTTTCTCTTCTAAAAAGCTTGTTTTTGTCTTAAAAGTCTTGTATCTTATATAGAATATCCAAAAAAAGGTTAGGTTCACATGAAAAAAGATTCAATCATTATGCGCATGTCTGACGGAAAGAAGATTGTAGTTCACAGATGGATGCCGGACAAGAAAACGCCGGTAAAGGGGCTGGTGCAGCTCAGCCACGGCATGATTGAATATGCAATGCGCTATGACGCTTTCGGCGAGCAGCTTGCAGAGAAGGGCTTTGTGCTATACGCCCACGACCACCGTGGACACGGCGAAACAGCCGAAACACAGGACGAGCTTGGCTATCTTGCAGACGTAGACGGTTTTCAGCGCGTTGTGCTTGATTTGCGCGAAGTGCTCAACCGGCTCAAAGCTGATTACCCTGGATATAAGACATTTCTCTTTGCACATTCTTTCGGTTCTTTTGTGGCACAGTCTTTTATCGAGCAGTTTCCATGCGACATTGACGGCTGCATTCTAGCCGGAACAGCCGGCCCGCGCAAAGCTCTTATAACAACGGCAAGAATTGTGTGCAGGTTTCTCATGCTTTTCGGCGGCAAGAAACGCAGGTCAAAGTTCATGGCAGGGCTTTCATTTTCGGGCTACAACAGCCGCTTTGACAAGTCTGAAGGAAGCAGGGCATGGCTTTCAAGAGACCTTGAATATATCGCAAAAGACACGAACAACGTTTATTGCACATTCACGCCGACTTTGGCGTTTTATTCAGACATGCTCACCGGGCTTAACAGAATTCATAAGCACAAGAACATGCGTATGATTCCAAAGGCTTTGCCGGTGCTTTTTCTTACAGGAACTGACGACCCGGTCGGAAGCTACACAAGCACTGTAAGAAAGCTTGCGGACATCTATAAAAAGAACGGCATGACTGAAGTATCATTCAAGACTTATGAAGGCGCGCGCCACGAGCTTTTGAATGAAACAAACAAGGTTGAAGTTATTGCAGACATTTTCGCATGGCTCAACGCCCAGCT
>JAEEGH010004513.1_pt1 | contig 35658 bp, 29 predicted proteins | sample 9134181 | NCBI WGS metagenome assembly JAEEGH01 (sample SAMN16246544, study PRJNA631951) | gut metagenome | biome: gut microbiome; feature: rumen; material: DP-attached | host: Bos | place: Iran: Karaj | collected 2018-10
AGTTAGCGGTTCTTGTAAAGTTAAGAGAGCCTCCCGGAGACAGTGGGGTGTCCGTCTCCGGAAGGACAAATCAGGGGGTTATGACAATTCCAAAGGAATGATCGAACAGTAATCCTTATCCTTATAATCGAAAGACAGCATCTTCACTTTGACACCGAAATACTTGCTCAGGTTCTCTTCCGTAATGACATCTTTGGACGGACCAAAGAGATACGGCAGATTAGGACCGAGCATGAGAGAGATGTCTCCCAGTCTCAGAGCATGTTCAGGATAATGAGTATTGACGATACATCCCAGTCCCTGATCACGCACGATCTTCTCAAGCATGCCGATGATGAGCATCTGATTCTTGAAGTCGAGGTGTGATTCAGGTTCATCGAGAATGATTATCTCAGGTTTGGACGCCAGTGCCCTTGCGACCATGACGAGCTGGAATTCACCGCCCGAGAGGTTATTGCACGGCTTCTTATACATATGCGCGATACCGACCTGTTCCAACGCTTCCATTGCGATGTCATAATCGGTCGAACTAGGTGTGGAATAGACATGCATATGGGATGCTCTGCCTAACAGCACCATATCGAGTACCGAATAAGCAAACCTGCTGCCGGTACTCTGAGGAACATAGCCGATCCTTTTCCAGAAAGCTGTATGCTTCATCTTCTTCATCGATACGCCATCGACCAGCGTTTCGCCGCTCATCCAAGGCACGAGCCCTGTGATGCATTTCAGAAGCGTGGTCTTACCGATACCGTTGGGACCAAGGATAGTGAGGATCTGTCCGTTGGAGACATCAAAGCTGATATCCTCGTGGATGATCCTTTCATTGGAATATCCGAATTTACCGTGGCAGATTTCGATCTTCATTACTTCCACTGGCCTCCGGATTTCTTCAAAAGATAAGCAAAGAACGGAGCACCGATGATGGCTGTCAGGATCGACAGCGGAATCTCAGACGCACTGACCGTTCTCGCGATGGCATCGATGATCATCAGATACGCACCGCCCACAGCAATACATGCCGGGATGAGGTCCTTGTGGTTGGGACCGACGATGGATCTGCAGATGTGCGGAATAACGAGACCGATCCAGCCTACGATACCGCAGACAGAGACCGTTGCCGCCGTGATGACGGAACAGCAAAGGACGACGATGAGACGCGACAGTTTCAGGTTAACGCCCATAGCCTTGGCCTCATCTTCATCCAATGAAAGGATGTTGATCCTCCAACGGAATATGACCAAGACGACGATACCGATGATGATCAGAGGCGCTGAGTGCCAGACATCAGCAAAAGATCTATTGGCAAGGCTTCCCATGAGCCAATAGGTGATAGTCGGAAGCTTGCTGAAAGGATCAGCGGTAAATTTGATCGCCGATATCAGAGCCTCAAAGAAGGCCGACGTGATCGTACCGGCAAGGACAAGCGTATATATAGACGCCTTCCCCTTGCCCACTTTGCTCACCATGAACGTGACGGCAACAGCCACAAGACCCATGATCACAGCAGAAATCTGTGTCAGGAAGAGATTCTCGACCAAAAGGATAGCGAGCGCAGCACCAAAGCCTGCGCCGCTGGATACACCCAAGACCTGCGGACTGACCAGGGGGTTACCAAACATGCCCTGCAATGCGGCACCCGATATGGCAAGACCGGCGCCGACCAGAAGACCCAAGATGATCCTTGGAAAGCGCAGAGCCATGACCGCTGATTCCTGGAAAGCTGTATAGGTGCCAGTCGGAGCGACACCGAACAACCCCATGAAATGATCCCACAGGATCTCGATCACTGTATTGGGAGCGACCTGGAATCGTCCGCAGCAGAATGACAACAGGAATACCAGAAGAGGCAGTGCAATGAGCACTGCCTTCTTCCACCAGGCAATTTTAAAGTCTCTTTTTACATTGTTAACAGATAATTCTGTATTCATCTTACCTATTTGACATAGTATGCTGCATCACTGGAAGGATTGAAGACCATATTGAGCTCTTTATCAGAGAGTTCATAACCGTAGAAAGTCTTGTAGTAATCTCTGACTTCCTTCTCCATGTCATACTTGTAGTATTCAGGATAAGTCTTGCTGGCGATCCACTTGAGCATAAGGGCGGAATCAGAAGTAGGAGTGAACCATCGGTAGATACCCAGAGGATCCTTATAGACATGTCCGTCCTGAACAGCCTTGATACCGCTCCAGTCCTGACCTTCGAGCTTATTATTGTAGAGATCATCCGGCTGACAGGTAGTGAATGTGGTAATGAAGATATAGTCAGGATTCCACTGCATGATCTGTTCCATGCTGACAGCAGTGACGTTATTACATTCGGCAGCTACGTTAACAGCACCAATCGTCTCGATCCAATACTGGCTGTAGAGATTGGAACCAGCTACTTCAAGGGTATCGCCCTGATCTCTGTAGAGGAACATTACCTTTTTCTTCTCGGTAATGGTCTTGGCAATATCCTTGACTTCCTGAGCAGCCTTGCGACCCTCTTCGATGATAGCCTTGGCACGGTTCTGTTCGCCCATGACCTGACCGATAAGGTCTGCCCAGTCTGCAAAAAGTTCGATGGGATCGGTGCCATTGGTATTGAGACCGACTGCGGTGATGCCAGCAGCTTCAAGGGCATTGATCTCATCAGTATTCTTGTTGAGACAGAAGACGACTTCAGGATTGAGCTTCATGAGCTCTTCGATGTTGGTGTCATTATTAACGATAAAGTTCGTAGGAACGTTAGCAATCTCAGGACAAAGGATCACGAACATGGATGCCAATGCGGCGGCTCGTGAAGAGTGGTTCATACCGACCAATGTATCGATATTGCCGGTGACAGCGAAATATGTGGCCGGCAGAGGTCGGACTGAAGAGAAAGCAACACGTTCATATTTCTTCTTGATAGTGACAGTTCGTCCAGCCTGATCCTGGACAGTATACGGATAAGACAACGGTTTTACTTCGGGTTCATCAGGTTTTGTAGTGGTATTGTTATCACCGGTAACAGTTACGGTCTTAGTTACAGTAGTGGTCGCAGTCTTAGTAACGGTAGTGGTCTTTCCTCCTGCGCATCCGACAAACATACTGGAAAGCAGTACGATCGACAGGACTACAGCAAGGATCTTGCTAATTTTGCTCATTAATTGTCTTCTTTCTTTGTTTTGATTTCGATGACCTTTAAAAGATCATCAGGAGCATTGTTCATGATGGCATCTGCCAATTCATGACGAACCCGTCTGAGACCCGCAAGGTCTTCATCAGACATAGGTTCTCCCGCTGCTCGGCGTTGTGCGGGCAGTTCCGAGTAGTAGTAGAAGTCTTTGGGCACGATACCGTCTTTGACTGCCAGACAAAGGATCTTATCCTTGTATCCCAATTCAAAGTAGTACCTCCCTTTTCCGCCCGGAGTGGGTGGAGCAGGTTTGTCTTGAACCTTGCTTAAATCAAGATCTAGAGCGCCTTTGGAACGGACGCGCATGACCATCTCAGTTGCATCAATGACGCCCTGTCCGCCCAGACCGATACCGCTCAGAAACGAAAAGTATCCTCTTTCGGGAATCTCATCAGTAAGCTTTGGAAAACCCCAAAGCATGATCTTATATGCAAGAGCGACTCCTCCGATCATCGAATGTCCGTGATACTTCACGACATCATCGTAACTGATAGTGAGGATATCGTTCCCATCTCTGACCTTTAATGGGGAATTTTCAAAATCCAAACCTAAATCACCTCCAATTCATTAGAAAATTTGATTACTTCGATAACATTATCTTATTATTGTTATTCATTTTCAACACCGATCAAAACGAATAACTCCAATAAGACAACAACAAAGAAAGAAGACTATCCGGGGATACAGCGGGGGTGGCCGCCGTATCCCCGGCCATGAGTGGCACAGAAGGATCAGCTATTTATGGTAGTATCCGGCATCACTTGACGGATGGAAAACCATGTAGAGTTCCTCATCAGTGAGCTTATGATTATAGAATCGTTCGTAAAATTCACTGACTTTGGTTTCCATGTCATATTTGTAACGATCAGGATAGATCTTGCTTGCGACCCACTGCAGCATTAGCGAAGAATCAGCGGTTGGAGTAAACCAGCGGTAGATGCCCAGGGGATCCTTATAGACATGTCCGTCCTGGACAGCCTTGATGCCGCTCCAGTCCTGACCTTCGATCTTGTTCTGAAGGATATCTTCCGGCTGACAAGTCGTGAACGTGGTAATGAAGATGTAATCAGGATTCCACTGCATGATCTGTTCCATGCTGACAGGAGCAACATTATTGGTCTCGGCAGCAGCGTTTACAGCGCCGACTGATTCCAACCAGTACTGGCTGTAAAGATTATTACCGCCTACCGTCAAAGAACCATTATCGTTTCGGTAGATGAAGAGACATTTCTTCTTTTCCGAATCAGGGATGGTAGCACCGATGGATTTTACTTCTGCGGCAACACCGCGGCTGAAATCGATGATATCCTTGGCGCGATTCTGTTCGCCCATGACCTGGCCGATCAATTCAGCCCAGGCGGCAAACAGTTCGATGGCATCAGTGCCGTTGGTTTCGAGACCGACAGCAGTGATACCGGCAGCTTCAAGAGCTTTGATCTCGTCGGTATTCTTATTGAGACAGAACACAACATCAGGCTTAAGCTTCATAAGCTCTTCGATATTGGTGTCATTGTTGACGACGAATGAAGTATCAACATTGGCGATCTCAGGGCAGAGCACCACGAACATCGAAGCAAGTGCAGCATTACGGGATGAAGGATTCATGCCGACGATAGAATCAATGTTACCGGTAACGGCATAGTAAGCAGCCGGCAACGGTCGCACGCTTGAGAATACGACTCTCTTGAATTTCTTGGTGATAGTGACTTCACGTCCGGCCTGATCCATAACGGTATACGGATAAGACAACGGCTGAACATCAGGTTCTTTAGAAGTCGTTGTATTATTTTCCGTCACAGTAACAGTTTTGGTTGTCGTGACGGTCTTTGTCTCGGTCACGGTCTTACTGCCGCAGCCAACGAACATGCTGGCAAGCACGACAAGCGAAAGGACCACGCCGATGACCTTAGAAAACTTGTTCATATAACTGACCTTTCATCATTATTTAGATATGTTTAACTATTTTACTCAATTATTGTTGATAGTTGAGTACAACGATAGTTAGACATATCTAATTAACGAATTGTAGACAAGAACACTAATGATGTCAAATTAACAAACAGGAATTATTCGCCGATGAAGCCGGCGACTGCTTCAAGAACTGCCTCAGAGAGCTTGCTCCATTTGCTTCGTATGCCTGCAGAAATCGCATCAATCTGAGTATCGATCTCAGCGATCTTGGTACCGGCTGTGATAGTAGTCTTATTGCGGAGGATGCTCCTGATCAGGCCCCTGACCGGTGATTTGACAGCGATCTCATTGATATTGGCCAGAACCGCATCTTTCTGAATGCTGTCGCCGATCTTATGATCTGTGGTAAAGAACCCGTCCAAATTGGACTTGATGATATTTACGCTCTCGATAGAGATGGTATCGGCAGTCTTTGAATGTTTTACGTTATCTTTTCCGGCAGTCTTCCAAGTAGCAGAAGGGATCGCGATATGGCAGTTCACACCCGCAGTAAAAGCATCTCCCAGTCCGATAACGAATTCGGCATCTTCCATGACCGTGTCAAGATCATTCTTGATATTTCGGGCATCGATGATGATCTTAGGTTCGACCTCGACAATGGTCTCAGCAGTCGGATCATGCAGGACCGCAATAAAACCGTCGATCCAGTTGGAATGGATAATGGGACGCAGCGGTTTGACCGATCTGGCTTTGACGCCATCGATCTCCTTCGTCAATGAAAAGAATGCTTCGCTGAAACAGTTCTGGCGGCTGATGGAGAGAGGTCTCTGTAATTCAGTCATGAGTATACGAGTGAAACCAGCTTTATAAAGGGAACACGCAATGGCACTTGCCATCTCCCCTGCACCCTTGATCATGATTACAGTATCACTCTTACCCATAAATCACTCTCTAAAAAAAAGCGAGGACTCCTTGTATACAGAATATACACCATCGGGAAGGGATTGGTATGACTATGCGAAAGAAATGAAACTCATAATCACATAAACCCGACGGATCAAAAGAGTCCTCACCGCTTAATGGCCACAAACTTTCCATGGTATGGGGTGCTACCATGTTGGTCTGCAACAGTATTATTTTTGCTAATCATGGACAAAAAGTCAATTTTGTAAATGCCCATAACCGCCGACTCTCTCCTAACATTACACTATCAGAACAAAAGTGTACATTCTGAAATCTGTATGAAAAGTGAAGAAAAAAGAATGGCGCGCTTGGCGGGGCTCGAACCCACGACCTCGTCCTCCGCAGGGACGCGCTCTATCCAACTGAGCTACAAGCGCATAGAGTAATCAGTGGTGCCGAAGGAGAGATTTGAACTCACACATCCTCACGGATACTACGACCTGAACGTAGCGCGTCTGCCATTCCGCCACTTCGGCATGCATAGTCAAATAACGACTACACAACTAAAAGATTATAGATGTGAATACCCTTCATGTCAAAGGATTTCATCATAATTGCACTTAAAAAAGGTTCAAATTATAATCGAAACATGCCAACTTATGAATACCACTGCCATAAATGCAACAAGAAGTTCGATAAATTCCGCCCCATGAGCGAATACGATAAGCCGGCTGATTGCCCGATATGCGGTACTTCATCAGAACGCATCATATCAGCCGTAGCATGTTTCACTTCAGGAAATAACGGAGAAGTCTCATCCGTATCCGGCGGATGTTCAGGCTGCTCTTCGTCAGACTGTTCTTCCTGCAACTGTGGCGGCTGCCACTAGAAGAACAAATGCTCGATCAGGATCTTTATCCCGACGCATATCAGGATGATGCCGCCGGCGATCTCGGCATATCTGCGGTATTTTAAACCAAACTTGAACCCAACAAAAACTCCGCCGGCAGAAATGAGAAAAGTCGTAACGCCGATCACGGCAGCGGAGAGTACGATATTGACCTCAAGCACGCCGAATGAGATACCGACAGCCAAAGCATCGATACTGGTCGCAAGGGACAGCAACAGCATCTCCTTAAGATTGAACGGTTTTTCATGTTCCGCTTCCTGATCTTCTTTATGAGTCAGGCTCTCACGGATCATATTGACACCGATCAGAAGCAGCAGAACGAATGCTACCCAATGGTCGTAAGCTGAGATGTAAGACGCAAAGCGGTCGCCCAGGAACCAGCCGATGACAGGCATAAGAGCCTGGAATAAACCGAAAAAGAATGCAATGACGAGCATCCTACGGTACGCAAGTCTCGGCATCTGAAGTCCTTTGCCCAATGCTACGGCAAAAGCATCCATTGAAAGACCGACCGCAACTATCAACAATTCCCAGAAAGGCACATAGCCCTCCGCTATTAATCAGCTAATTTCTTCTGGATATATGAGACTGCATTCACGACAGCGATGATCTCGGAGCTGTCGGAATTCCTTGCCTTGAACTCGATACCGCCGTTATGGAGAGAACGCTGGCTGACGGTAAGTCGGAAAGGAATACCCAAAAGATCGGCATCGCTGAATTTAACGCCCGGCATCTCGTTTCGATCATCATAAAGGACATCGATACCGGCATTGATCAAATTGGCATAAACGCGGTCAGCAGTCTCACGTGCTTCATCGTTCTCGTCCTTTGAGAGCAGACACAGATAGACTTTATACGGAGCAACGGAGACCGGCCAGATAATGCCTTTATCGTCATGGTTCTGTTCGATGATAGCAGCCATCAAACGCCCTACACCGATGCCGTAGCAGCCCATGATGATGGGATGGGCAACGCCGTCTTTATCAGTGAAGTTGGCGCCAATCTTCTCGGCAATCTTAGTACCCAATTTGAAAACATGACCGACTTCCATGCCATGCTTGACCATGTAGGTACCGTTACATTTCGGACAGCGGTCACCTTCACGGACATTGGCAACATCAGCCATGATATCAGCAACGAAATCACGTCGATAATTGACGTTCTTATAGTGATAGCCTTCTTCATTGGCACCGGCGACAAAGTTGGTGCCAAGGTCGACGGAATCATCGGCAACGATGGTAATGCCGCGTTTTTCATGTTCGTGGTAGACATCACCAATGGGGGAGGCATAACCGGGAACGATGCCCTTGGCGCGGACCTCTTCGTCAGTGGCCATACGCAGATTATTGCATTTGACGACCTTCTGTAGCTTAGTCTCATTGACATCGAGATCGCCACGGATTACGACATAAATGAATCTGTCATCAGCCATATAGAAGACTGCTTTGTAGGAATTCCTGGGATCAGCACCGAGGAAATTGCAGACTTCTTCGATAGTCTTCATACCAGGAGTAGCAACTTTCTCCATCTCCTTTTCAGGTTCATCTGCTGCGCGGTCCTTGATACAGACAGCTTTCTCTACATTTGCGGCATACAGACAGGATGTGCAGACGAGGATCTCGTCCTCGCCGATCTCGGTAACAGCCATGAATTCCTGAGAATCCTTGCCGCCGATGGCACCGCTGTCAGCGTCGATGAGGATCGTGGAAAGACCGCATCGGCTGTAGATATTCTTGTATGCACGGACCATATCGTTATAGGCAGCATCAAGTCCTTCCTGAGTGCTGTCAAAGGAATAAAGGTCCTTCATATCGAATTCTCGAACACGGATGAGACCGGCACGAGGTCGCGGTTCATCACGGAACTTGGTCTGGATCTGATAAAGTCGCAGAGGCAGATCACGATAGCTCTGTACATGCTGGGCAACGAGATCAGTGACTGCTTCCTCATGAGTTGGAGCGATAACAAAAGTGTGATCCTTGCGGTCTACCAAATGGAACAGGTTGTCACCAAAAGGAGCCTCTCGTTCACTCTTCTGCCAAAGCTCTACCGGCTGCAGAGCGGGAAGATGGACTTCCTGACCGCCGGCTTTATCCATCTCATCACGAATAATGGCACAGATATTGTTGATGGTCTTCCATGCAATAGGTAAGTAGGAATAGATACCAGCTGAAAGCTGAGTAATATAGGCACCTCTGATCATAAGCTGATGGCTTACGACATCGGCATCAGCAGGATTTTCCTTAGTGGTCCTGCCGAACATTTTTGACATTCTCATAATAACTCTCTCCCTAATCTGTTGTAATCAGTACCCGAAAGAACCGGGTACAAAAACACAAACAACACCCTATTGTACTACAGTTGGACATTGCGTGTTAGTTCATAGCAGTTAATCTAACAATTTTTTGGAAAGTTGTCCCAATTTTAGTACAATATCTCCATGTCCAAGGAAAACAAGAAAGCTGCACTCTTCTATATCTACCAACTACTCCTGTCTCACAGTGACTACCAGAATCCGCTAACTCATACAGAGATATCACGTCTCCTTGAAGAGCATTACGACATCGTCATTGAAAGAAAAGCCGTCGGACGGGATATCGCGATCCTCAAAGATGCTGGGATACCGATCGAAGTGACTAAGAAAGGGTCATACATCTCGGAAAAGATCCTCTCCGACCAGGAGATATCCATAATCTGCGACGCACTGCAAACGACAAACAGGCTGACTCCCGCGAGAGCTGAAGATCTGATTTCAAAAATCTCGGAACTGGGGAGCATCCGTCATGCCGCACCCAGGACCGTATGTTTCAATCTCGACAACATCAATACCGAAGAATACATCCCGGTCTTTTACGACATGGACAGGATAAGCCGGGCGATATCAGATAATACCAAGATATCCTTCGACATCTCCCGTTTCGGACTGAATAAAAGGCTCCACAGATACGCATCTGTGATCGTGAGCCCCTATGAACTGCTCATCCATAACGGAAGATATTTCCTGATGGCCTTCGACGACGGAAAACAGGACATCATGTTCTATGATCTGGAACGCATCACCAATATCAGACAGGCTTCGGAAATGGCAATTCCATTAAAAAGCATCCCCATCTTCAAGAACGGCATCGATCACTCCCTCATCGGACATACCGACACCGAGTTATTCATCGATGTCCCCAGTATCCACGAGTTCATCCTTTCCGAAAAACAGCTTGATGACTATATGAAAAGACTGAACGGATATCCGGGACTGAATATCGTAAAAGAAAACGACAGGATAAGGATGACTGTCATGATCGGCGAAAAGACTCTCGCCTACATCCAGAGCGTGATCACTATCAGTCCTTAACGAGCTCTCCCAGTTTCTCCCATATCCTCACCATAGCCAGCGTATCGAGACAGCAGTACTTAAGGAGATTATTCCTTACCCTCTCGCGTGTTGCAGGATCCATATCCTTGAGTTTCGGGAAGATCTCCATGGCTTCGCCGCCGTTATGGACGTCTTCCAAAGCGTGATAATCCAGTTCGGGATCATCGGGGAAGAACGTGGGTAAGACCACTTTGATAGACAGAGATTTCCCAAAATTTTTGTCGTAATAAAAACCCTTGGTGAAAGGATCCATGAGATCGACTATGTGGTCCTTGATGTCATTAAGATGGTCAGCAAGGTCGGGATATTCATCAGCCAGTTCTTTGATACGGGTACATTCGAACTGCTTGTTGTATGCAATAGTACAGACTCCCATGGGGATGTCTTCACAAAGCTTCTCGGCAAGTCCACGTCTCGGATCTTCCAGTCCGCTTGCCAGGTATTCCTTATGGAGGAGAGGTCCTCCCGGATATTCGATATAGTGCAGCGAATACTGAGTCGTGATCTGCATATAAGGACGGGTACCGATATATTCGGGGATCACCGGCTGGATCGTTTCAAAATCCAGGAAATACAAAGGATATGTAAGCGAATCCAAAAATCCTCTGATACCCTCTTTGTTCATGATGACTTTTTTATCATATAAGAGTGTTTCGACCTGCATCTGATTGATCCGGGCATAGGAACTGGCCTTACCTGCAATGACAGGTTCGATGTCTTCGTAGCAGATATTTCCGTCATGATACAGTTTCAACTTCTTGTCGAACCGCATCCTGTACATATCGAAACAGTTGGGATGCGGCAGATTCCTGGTGCAGTACTCAAAGAAGCCGCAGTGATAAGGCGCATGACAATTGGCGGAAAGATCGATATCCGGTTCATCCACCATGTCCACTACTTCCAGCGCCCTTCGGATGACATCTTCGATGATGGATTCCTGCTCCAACACTTCCTCATCCAAATTCACGATACTGAAGAACTGGTTGATATCGAATTTGCCATCAAAGACATATTCGTTATTGATATAGACGATATTTACATGCTTAAGGTCGATACCGCATTTCTTCAAGACATACTTCTGGAAGGCGATATCAGCCAGATATACGTCTTTTACACTGGTCGAACTTTTGACCTCATAGAGTGAATACCCGTCAGCCTCTTTGTGAAGGATATCCACGGCGCAGTAAAGGTTATGATAGGAGAACGCAGCTTCACAGATGGTTTCCGTTCCTTTGGCGATCTCAGCCTCTGTCTTCCGGATCATTGCGGAGATATCGAGATCTTCTTCGCTCTTATAGACCGTGACATCGACAGGGTCCGGGAAAAGGGTCTGTGCCAGTTTGCCGATGGCCTGACCAATCCGCATTCTCTCCTCGACCTGGGAATCAAGGACCTTGTACTCCTCGGGCTTATTCAGTTTGAGCCAGGCGATTTTGGGGCACTGGCAGATGCTGCAATACTTCGATTTAGATATGTTCATCATAATAACTGAATGATACCATGCTCTACGGACAAAAAACTGCACAAAAAAAGGGTACCAGATGACTGATACCCTTTCGTAAAGCAGAATAGAAGCTTATGCGCCGCGGACAGCCGCACCCAGCTGATCGGCAAGATCCTTGGTCAGCGACTTCATGACGCCGTCGACCTTGGCATCTTTCAAAGTGCCCTCGTTGGACTGGAACACCAGGCTGTAAGCAAGGGACTTTTTGCCCTTCTCGATCTGTTCGCCGGTGTAGCAATCGAAAAGCGTTGCCTTCTTGATGAGGGAATACTTAGAGATGATATTCATGATCTGCTGATGAGTGACCTTATCCTCGACGACCAGAGCAAGATCCCTGTCAACTGTCGGGAATTTAGTCAGGACAGAGTAATTGATATTCTCGGTCATGTTCTCGAGGAGCTTATTGAGGTCGATCTCATAAAGATAGACATCACTTGAAAGCTCGAAGGCATTGGCAACTACAGGATGCAGTTTGCCGAATACGCCGACAGCATTACCGTTGACTCTAATCTCAGCCTGATAGCCGGGATGCAGACCCACATCGTCGCCTTTGACGTACTGGGCATCCAGCTTGAGACTGCGCATGAGCGATTCGATCATGCCCTTGACGTCATAGAAATCGACAGTTGAAGCATCCTTGTTCCAGACCTTATCGGTGCCGTCAACGGTCACTACGCCGCAGAGGCTCTCGATCTCGACAGGAGTATCCTTGTGTCGTTTGAAGAAGGTATGACCGACTTCATAGATATTGATGAGGCCCTGGGGATACTTCAGGTTGTTGACGAGTGCTGTCAGGACGGACGAACGTAAAGAAGTCCTCAGACAATCCTGATCAGACGCCATTGGATTAGCGATGGTAACGACATCCTTCGACCAATCCTTGTTGGAAGCTTTGGAAAGGATGTCTTTATTGGTGATCGAGATGGTCATGATCTCGCTGGCGCCGAGACCGCATAAGAGATGCTTTACTTTCGACTTCAGTGAGAACATGGGGAAGGACATATGCTCAGGAAGAGGTCGGGACAGTTTAGTGAATGGGATCTTGTCGTAGCCGACGATACGTCCGTATTCTTCGATGAGATCCTGCTTGATCTTGATATCGGATCGCCAGTAAGGAGCGACCACATGGAAGACTTCGCCATTGGATGCGACTTCGCAGCCGATGGCTTTATAGATGTGTTCCATGAGAACTCCATCGACATCCATGCCGAGAAGGTTCTCGACGTCTTTCTTGGTGATATCGATCTCAGGAGCCTTGACCGCAGCAGAAGTGGCGGCTTTGCGGGCTACCGTGACAGTACCGCCGCAGATATCCAGAATGAGTTTCACGGCTCTTCTGAGCCCGCGGTCAGTAAGTCTTGCACTGATGGAACGTTCGAACCTACGCCCTGCTTCGCTGCTCATCTTGAGTACAGAGTTGGCATGATGGATAGCGGCCGAGCTGAAATTGGCGGATTCGATACAGAGATTGACGGTCTTTTCGGTAACTTCAGTAGTCAGACCGCCCATGACACCGGCAACAGCCAGCGGCTGATCGGCATCGGTGATGAGGAGAATATCCTTGTCAAGCGTTCGCTTCTCGTTATCGAGGGTGACCATTTCCTCTTTATCCTTGGCACGTCGGACGATGATGTGATGATCCTTGATGGTATCGTAATCGAAAGCGTGCAGAGGCTGGCCATATTCCAACATCACATAGTTCGTGATATCGACAACGTTGTTGATGGGTCGCATGCCGGCGGATACAAGTGCATCCTGCATCCAGGCGGGAGACGGACCAAGTTTGATGCCCTTGACGACAGCTGCGGAATAGACCGGGCAGAGATCAGGAGCATCGTTAGTGATCTTGATATCATCTGAGTCTTCATTTCCCATGTAGATCTCAGGTTCAGTAACTTTCTTGTCAGTAAGAGATGCCAGTTCGTGTGCTACGCCCAGGATGGAGAACATATCGGGTCTGTTGGGAGTGACATCGAGTTCCCAGATGGTATCGCCGAGATATTCGCCGAGGTCCATGCCCTCAGGAGCGTCTTCAGGAAGGATCAAAATGCCGTCATGTTCTTCGGAGAGTCCAAGTTCAAGTTTGGAACAGAGCATGCCGGATGATTCGACACCTCGGATCTTAGATGTCTTCAAAGTCTCGACCTCACCGGTGTGACCGTTCTTGAGGATGGCACCTTCCTGAGCGAAGCAGACCTTATCACCGATCGTAAGGTTTGGAGCACCACATACGACAGTGAACTGCTTGCCGTTCATCTCAACAGTGGCAAGTCTCAGTTTGTCGGCATTGGGATGAGCAGCGATACCGACGAGTTTAGCGATATGGACGTTCTTCCAGTCACCGATCTTGATGGTCTCAGACACTTCAGTGCTGGCCATGGTGATCTTATAGGCAGCTTCTTCTTCAGGGATGTCGATGGGTACGTACTTTTTAAGCCAATTAACTGATACTCTCATTAGAACTGCCTCAGGAAGCGTAAGTCTCCGGAATAGTAGTTACGTACGTCCTCTATTCCGTAACGCAGCATCGGGATCCTCTCGATACCTACACCGAAAGCGAAACCCGAATATTTAGTAGAATCGATACCGGCACCTTCGAGAACGGAGGGATGGACCATACCGCATCCCAGGATCTCGATCCAGCCGGAGTTGCCGCAGACACGGCAGCCGGAACCGCCGCAGGATGCGCAGGAGACTGCGATCTCAGCACCCGGTTCAACGAAGGGGAAGAAGTCTGTTCGGAACCTGACCTTTCTGTCAGGACCGTAGAAACGTCGGACAAATTCATATAATGTGCCCTTGAGATCAGCAAAGGTGATGCCTTCATCCACGGCAAGACCTTCGATCTGGGTGAACATGGCAAGGTGAGTGGCATCGGTCGCTTCATAGCGGTAGACACGGCCGGGGACCACGATTCGGATGGGGAGTTTGGTGGTCTCCATGATGTGGGCCTGCATGGGGGAAGTATGGGTCCTAAGAAGCATCTTCCAGTCAGTGCCCTCTTTGGATTCACCGTTCATCCAGAACGTCGCCATGTTATCACGGGCAGGATGTTCTTTAGGGATGTTGAGAGCGTCGAAGTTGTAATGGTCCCATTCAACTTCGTTGCCTTCGACGACCTGGAAACCGAGACCCTGGAAGATGGAACACATCTCCTCGATGGCCTGAGTCACAGGGTGAAGATGGCCCTGGGGACAAGGTCGTCCGGGTAATGTAACATCGATAGCCTCTTCCGCCGATTTAGCAATCTCGAGTTTTTTCATCTCGTTTTCCTTAGCTACGAGAGCCGTCTCCAATTCGGCTTTCAGTGCGTTGGAAGCTGCTCCAGCGGCCTTTCGTTCTTCGATAGGCAATCCGGCCAGACCGCGCAATATCTCGGTCAGCTGGCTCTTCTTGCCCATATAACGGACACGCCACTGTTCGATGTCGCTGCTTAGATTAATCTCGCCCAGCTCGGCGAGAGCCTGCTTTTTTAGTTCAGCAAGTTGTGATTTGATGTCCATAATCAAATGAAGATTATACCGACATAGTCTTGAGAGGGTCAAGGAACAGCAAAGCTAATTCATGCCTGTAAGATAATTGACTGCCCAATCGTAATAACCGCTATCTAAGGAGATCTCATAGTCCGGTGTGACGCCTTTTCCGGTAACGTTATTGCCGTTGGGAGTATACCAATACCCAGCGGAGACCATAATTATCGAATCATCAACATAGACACACCGGTTCCAAGTGCCTTTGCCGTAAGTGGTCTTACCGGCAGATACTGCTCTTCCGTGCTCTTCAAGCGCACACAGCAGGATCTCTGCCGAACTGGCAGTATTCTCACTGGTAAGTATGACGACGGGAAGATCAGTGTGAATATCGGTCTTGGTAGCGGTATGAGTCACGACCACACCATGATCTTCTCGTGTAAGGACCACATCTCCTTCATTCAGGAAGCATGATGCGATAGAAACGGCAACATCGGTTTCTCCTCCAGAGTTATCCAAAAGATCGAGGATAATTCCTGAGACATGATCCGCCTCAGCCTGGCGGAGACAATCCTCGAATTCCTCCAGAGTGTATTCATTGAACGTTGTTAGCCAAATGATACCGACGCCATCCCGAGGATAATACGAGGCATTTGGTAAACTGATCCAGCCTATGGTCGTGTCAAGATCGATCGTCTTTCCGTCGCGCAGTACAGTAAAGATCACATGAGTTCCTTCTTCCCTACTCGTCATGGAGCGAAAAAACTCATCGCCTTTTCCTCTAACGTCGATGCCATCAATGCGCAGTATGACATCGCCCTCCATCATCCCGGCTTTCTCCGCCGGAGAACCACTATTGACGGATGTGACGATCACACTTCCGTCATCATCAAAATCAGAAGAGTACCCGACACCGACAAATCCGGCCGAAAGAAAACGGTCGAACTCACTATCCCCGGAAGGAAAGTACCAGGCATATTTGTCATTTAAGCCTTCAACCATACCCTGAATGGCATGATCGGCTACTTCCTTATAATCCAGTGTCTCATTATCTTTATGATTCTCCTGGATATACATCCAAGAAGCAATGATCTTTTTAAGATTCTGATCTTTCAGGTCGTACTCTTTAGTAAGTTTATGAGTACCGTACAGATACCCTCCAAAGACTCCAGCCGTCACCAGCAGGACAGCCAGACAGGCGGACAAAATCAGATAGCGTTTATTCATAGGACAATACCCCTTAGATTTCTACGCATATGATAGCTAAAGGGGAAGAAGAAATAAATCGAAAAAACTCGGTCAAGCAAATCTATAAGCCGAGTTTTGTACCGCGGATGCGGCGATGGCCATCTATCTAGTACAGACATTACTGCCTGTCTCAAGCGACCAACCCGGGGTGGGCCAGACACCCTTACACCCCCTATTAGGTCTTGCTCCAGACGGGGTTTACCTCAGCCGGCCGGTCACCCGGCGCGCTGGTGAGCTCTTACCTCGCCATTTCGCCCTTACCGATCGCTCGGCGGTATGTTTCTGTGGCACTGTTCCGTACGGTCGCCCGTCCTGGACGTTATCCAGCGTCTTGTCTGGAGGAGCTCGGACTTTCCTCTTACAGGGCTTGCTGCAAGCGGCCATCCGATCTGCTTGACCGTTTTTGATTATACATGAAAACCCCTCCGTCCACACTCCTATAACAGACTTTTATGTATAAATGGACACCTGTTGCATATAATCAAACTTTTTTATACAATGCGTTATATTGATAAACATACAACGTATTGGAGGCTGTTATGGCAGTTGGACATCTGAAAGTTTTAGTTAGAGGCGCCGGCGAGATCGCTACCGCAATGGCATGCCGCATGGCCGGAGCTAAATTCCACGTAGTGATGACCGAAACGGATCATCCCGAAGCTGTCCGACGCCGCGTCGCATTCAGCGAAGTAGTCTACGACAAGGTCAAAGTCGTGGAAGGATACACTGCCCGACTGGTCTCCGATGCCTCCGAGATACAGAAATGCTGGGACAACGATGAGATCGCTGTCATCATCGATCCCGAGAATCATACCAAAGATATCATCAAACCCGATGTCGAGATCGATGCCACCATCGCCAAGCGCAATCTCGGCACTAAGAAGACCGATGCAGAACTCGTCATCGGCCTCGGTGTCGGTTTCGAAGCCGGCGTCGATACCCATGTCGTCATCGAGACCAACCGCGGTCATAACCTCGGACGTATCATCCTTTCAGGTCTTGCCGAACCTGATACCGGTACTCCCGGCAACATTGCAGGCTACACCTATGAACGAGTGCTCCGCGCACCCTGCGACGGCATCCTTGAGACCGACCACAACCTTGGCGACCATGTCAAAGCCGGCGATGTGATCGGATATGTCAACGGACAGCCTATGAAGACCGTCCTTTCCGGCGTCATCCGCGGCCTTTTACGCAACGGAACTCCCGTCCGCAAAGGCTTGAAGAGCGGAGATGTTGACCCTCGTGATAAAATTGAATATGTCGATACGATTTCAGATAAAGGCAGAACAATATCTGGCGGCGTATTAGAAGCCATCATGGCTCATTTCAATAAATAACAGAGGGGCACCATGGAGCTCCAGGCTCTCATTGATGTAAATAAACTGTGGCATAAGATCTATCCTTATACCTCAGAACACGCGTTATCTCTTTTCGGCAGGAAATCCGGCAAGGTCCTCGAGATGGGGGTCTTCTCGGGAGGCATAACCCATTACCTCGCAAAGACCTATCCTGAGATCGACAACACGATCCTGACCGATGACCCCGCATTCTCACTGGCCGTCAGCGACTGGCTCGCAAGCGAAGGACTATCTGTCCCTGTCCTGACACGACCGCTCTACGACACCGGTCTTTCAGATGCATCCTTCGATCTCGTGATACTGCGCGGTGCATTCTTCTTCATCGTGGATGAGCCGAAGATCCTGAATGAGATCTACCGTCTGATCAGGAATGACGGAATGGCTTTCGTAGGAGGCGGTTTCGGAAAAGGCGTGCCTGATGAGACGATCAATGAAATAAAAGTCGAATCACAGATCCAGAACGACAATCTGGGACGCAGGAGAGTGACCATCGATCAGCTCCGTGGCATCGTAAAGAGCGTCGGTCTGGAAAAAAACATAAAGATACATGAGGAAGGTGGAGTATGGCTGGAGATCAGAAAAGATATTTGACCCGAAATGCTAATTCGATCCTTGGCGCATTCAACGTCAACGGACACCAGCTTATAAGTCTCGTCGGCGGCGGCGGCAAGACATCGACCATGTTCGGAATCGCCCAGGCCCTCGTACTCAATAACTACACGGCGATCACCACGACCACGACCCATATCGCAGTGCCGACAGAAGAACAGACCCCCTACATCTATGCAAGACCCGAATGCGGTCTAGAGATCGATAAGATCAAGGACCTCGTCAAAGAATACAAGCACATCACTGTCGTCAACAGGACTGAAGACGGACAGAAGGTCTTCGGCATCACAGCCGAAGAAGTCGACGCCCTCTTTGCAGCCGACATCTGCGACTGCATCATCTGTGAAGCAGACGGAGCAAGCCAGAGACCCGTCAAATGTCCCAGAGAGACAGAACCAGTATTCCCTGCATCAACCACCATCACCATCCCGGTCGTCGGTATGGATGCGCTCTATGCCGTCATCGGCTCTGAAAAGACCTTCAGGGATGAATACATCTGCAAAGTCACAGGACTCAGCATCGGTGATGAACTGGGGGAGGATGCCATAGCCAAGATCGTTACCGATGAGCATGGTCTCATCCAGTATGCACCTAAGACGTCTGCCGTCATCCCGTTCCTCAACAAGATCGATATCACAGGCCGACGTGCCGGAGAAGATCTGGCCAAGACGATACTGGATATTGATCATCCGCAGATCAACAGAGTTATCATAGGCGCGATGTATGATCCTTTGCGCCAATTCACAATCATACAGAAATCATAAGGGGGAGTTTTTTTATTATGGATCAGGATATTTATCTGGAGGCGGCCAGACTGGCCGAGAATGGTGAACCGGGCGTAATCGCCACCATCGTCGAATCCAACGGTTCCACACCCAGGAGCACCGGTTCCAAGATGCTCGTCCGCAAAGACGGCAGCATCATCGGTTCCATCGGCGGAGGCGCCATCGAGCTGGCAGTCATCAAGGAAGCTCAGCGACGAATGTATTCAAACGAACCTTATATGCTTGAATACACTCTCGACATCGACGGCAACTTGGGAATGGCCTGCGGCGGCAACGCCAAGGTCTATATCGAACCTCTGCACTCCAGTCCCAAACTCTACATCTTCGGTGCAGGACATATCGGTTATCATCTGTCCAAAATGGCTTCTCACTGTGATTTCAGTGTCGTCATCGTCGATGACAGAGCAGATTATGCCAATGAAGAAAGATATCCAGAAGCATCCCAGATCGTGGTCGGCCCCTATCCCACTATCTGCGAAAAACTCAATATCAACGAAAACAGCTATGTAGTCATCGCAACACATGGTCATGCCGGAGATAAAGATGTACTGGCTCAGACACTGTCCCTCAAGCCCAAATATCTCGGCATGATCGGAAGCCGCTCCAAGAATGAATTCGTTTATGGGCAGCTTAAAGAGCAGGGCTTCACCGATGAAGATTTCAAACAGCTTTATGCCCCTATCGGTCTTCACATCAAAGCAAAGTCACCGGAAGAAATAGCCGTGGCGATCCTTGCTGAACTCATCTCCGTCAAACACGCCGAAGATTCAAAATAGTTTCCGTAATATCAGAAATAATAAAGAGAGGAGCGGATGCTCCTCTCTTTATATTCAAAGATCTATTGAAGGACTAAATTATCACTATTCCATGAAGAGGTCGGTAGCATTCTGACCGACACCGGTGCATTCCATCTTCTTGACGGTAAGAGGAGCCATGATCTCTTCATAGGAAGCATCCTCATCATAGCTATCCAGTTTCTCGTTCATAGTAGCCTTGTATCCATAGTCACCGAAATCCAAGTAGAACTCGGCATCGCCCCAAAGCATAAAACCATGGCAGGTGAAGCCCATATCGACAAGTTCCTGACCGGTCTTACCGACATATTTTTTGAGATCATCTGCAGAAGGCATAGCTGCAGTGAGATTGGTAAGGCCCTGAGCATCGAAATCCTTTACGAGATCACGTTCTTTCTGGTCAATGTCAGGATCGAAGAAGTCGAGATCAAAAAGCTGCTGATAAACATCATCGGTGAGCTCGGCCCAAACGCGATACTCATTTTTCATATACTTGAAGATCATGACATAGTGATTGTTGTGGATAGATTTTCCGGTTACGTCATCGGTAGGAATAAGATTGAAAACGTCCTGCATAGTCTTGATGTTATCGAGTGAACCATCGTTTCCACCCTCTTTGCTACCGCATCCGGTAAGTACCATACCGATGACAAGAAGCATGCTGAGAGCTGCAAAAAGAATCTTCTTCATGTGTAGGGGTTTTCTCCTTTTTATGTAAGTACAACCATTATAGTTTATTATTACTTTTGGTTGCAAATACGAAAAAAGGACGCCCATCAAATTAATTGCGAGCGTCCTTTACATATCACCGATATCGATTTGTTCTAGATCTTGGGAAGAGTATCAAAACTCCTCTGGAGATCTTCGTCGGTAGGAATGTAATCAGTCATAGTGCCGTCATTGTAAGACTGATATGCATAAAGATCGAAGTTACCGGTACCCGTAAGACCGAAGAGAATAGTCTTTTCTTCACCGGTCTCCTTGCATTTGAGAGCTTCATCGATTGCCACTTTGATAGCATGAGAACTCTCAGGAGCAGGAAGGATACCTTCGACGCGGGCAAAGTCGACCGCGGCCTTGAAGACATCGGTCTGGACGGCAGAAGTAGCTTCCATATAACCATCATGGTAGAGCTGGGACAGGATAGTGCTCATACCATGGTAGCGGAGACCTCCAGCATGATTGGCGGAAGGAATAAAGTTACTGCCAAGAGTGTACATCTTAGCCATGGGGCAGACCTTGCCGGTATCGGCGAAGTCATAAGCGAACTTACCACGGGTAAAAGAAGGACAGGAAGCAGGTTCGACAGCGATGATGCGGTAGTCAGCTTCACCGCGGAGCTTTTCGCCCATGAAAGGAGCGATGAGACCGCCGAGGTTGGAACCGCCGCCGGCACAGCCGATGATGATGTCGGGTTTGATGCCATATTTATCCATGGCAGTCTTGGTCTCGAGACCGATGACTGACTGGTGTAAGAGGACCTGATTGAGAACGCTTCCGAGTTCATATCGGTAGCCTTCAGTGGAAACAGCGACTTCGACAGCTTCGGAGATGGCGCAACCCAAGCTTCCGGTAGTTCCGGGGAATTCGGCGTTGATCTTGCGGCCGATGTTGGTCTCCATGGAAGGAGAAGGAGTGATGGAAGCGCCGAAGACTCGCATTACCTCGCGTCGGAAAGGTTTCTGTTCATAGGAACATTTGACCATGAAGACCTTGCAGTCGAGATTGAAGTAAGAGCAGGCCATGGAGAGAGCTGTGCCCCACTGGCCGGCACCGGTCTCGGTGGTAACGCCTTTGAGACCCTGTTTCTTGGCATAATAAGCCTGGGCGATGGCGGAGTTCAGTTTATGGCTGCCGCTGGTGTTGTTGCCCTCAAACTTGTAGTAGATCTTAGCGGGAGTTCCGAGCATCTTTTCAAGATAGTAGGCTCGGACCAAGGGAGAGGGTCTGTACATCTTATAGAAGTCATAGACTTCGTCAGGGATAGCGATGAATTTGGTATCGTTATCAAGTTCCTGCTTGGCCAGTTCTTCGCAGAATACGGTGCTGAGTTCCTGAAGGGTCATGGGCTGAAGAGTTCCGGGGTTGAGAAGGGGTGCCGGCTTGTTCTTCATGTCGGCGCGGAGGTTGTAATAAGCCTTGGGAAGTTCGTCCTCAGAGAGATAGATCTTATAGGGAATTTCGTTAGTCATTTTTATATTCATCCTTTTTTATTATTTTTTTCTTTTTTTGATTTGTCTGAGATAAATGGTAGCCTTGTTTTTAAAAGTATCCTCGGCGCTTAGCGCCACATCTTTGCTCCGATCATTTCTTTATCTCCTTAAAATAAAAAATCCCGTCCCAATTGCTGGGACAGGATCGATAATCTAACCTGCGGTGCCACCCGGCTTGATGTAATTATTTACATCCACTCAACGTGTACTAACATACACTGACTTTTATTTACGGAGAGTCCAGCTCCGTCTCGCATACTAAAAGCGCCTGCTTCTTTCTGGTCGCCCTCTGAAGTCCATTCGGCATTGTTTTTTCTTTCGTGATCACACCATCCACGAATCTCTGGAAGAAAAGCGGCAACGCTTACTCACTCTTCATCAACGGTTTACTGTATTAAATTGCGAAAGATTATATACACATCTTTTTTTGATTGCAACAACTTTTTCGTGTCAATTCGTGCCTAAACAAAAATTTTTTGAAAAAAACTTTATGAAAATCAGACAACCATCCGGGACGAAAAATGCATTATTACGTTGCATAAACGAAATCTCTACGCACACACGCATAATACATGGTATAATGACAAAATACTAATCAAATCAGGTATAAAAAATGAAAAAAGACTTACTATCGATAAACGATCTGAATAAAGATGAGATACTTGAACTCATAGCGCTGGCTCAGGATCTGAAGAAAGATCCCTGGCGTGAGACACTCAAGCATAAGACTATGGCCCTGATCTTCGAGAAACCGTCCCTCCGTACAAGGACCAGCTTCGAGATAGGCATGCATCAGTTAGGCGGCGAAGCCATCTACCTGTCCCCCGCCGAGATCGGTCTTGGAAAGAGAGAACCCGTCAAAGACGTTACCCGTGTCATCGAACGTTTTGCCGACGTCATCGTGGCACGAGTATTTGCACATGAGACTCTCACCGAAATGTCCAAGTACACCAATAAACACGTAGTAAATGCTCTCTGCAATAAGGAACATCCTTGTCAGATCCTTGCCGACCTCCTCACCATCCTCGAATGCAAAGGGACACTGCAGGGACTGAAGATCGCCTATATCGGCGACAGCAACAACATCACCAACAGTATGGTACTGGCCGCATCCAAACTCGGCCTGCACATCGCAGTAGCATCACCCAAAGGACATACTTTGGATGAGAATATACTCAGAGCAGCCCAGGAAAACGCTTTCCACACTTTTGCCGTCATCGAACAGACTTCCGATCCCAAGGTCGCAGTGAAAGATGCCGATGTCATCTATACCGACACCTGGATCAGCATGGGTGAAGAAGCAGAACGCGAAGAAAGGCTCATCGCTTTCAAGGACTATCAGGTCAACATGGAACTCCTCTCCCATGCCAAGAGCGACGTCATCTTCATGCACTGCCTGCCCGCCCACCGCGGAGAAGAAGTCACCGATGAAGTGATGGAGAGCAAACATTCCGTCATCTTCCAGGAAGCCGAAAACAGGCTCCATGCCCAGAAGGCCGTACTGGTAAAGCTATTTGAAGAGAAATAACAACGTGAACGAAGAAACTTACGATATACAGGAAACAGAAACGAAGCCACGCCCTATCGTAGCCGTCGTCGGACGTAAGAACGTCGGAAAATCGACACTCTTCAACCGACTGGCCAATAAACGTATCGCCATCGTCAAGGATCAGCCCGGCACCACCCGTGACCGACTCTCCATCGATGTAGACGTACCCGAGGGCTCCTTCACACTGATGGACACCGGCGGTCTCGAGACCGATCCCGGCACCACCATCGAAGAACAGATCAATTATCAGATCAGCATGGCCATGAGCGATGCCGAGGTAGTCTTGTTCCTCGTAAATGCTCAGGACGGACTGATGCCTGACGATCATACCATCGCCGATATGCTCAGACGTATCGACAAGCCCGTCATCCTTGTTGCCAACAAGGCCGACAATGATAAATACGACCTCACCAATTACGAATTCATGGAACTGGGTTTTGGCGAACCGATCTCGATCAGCGCCTATCACAGCCGCGGCATCCATGATCTTCTTCTGGCTTTGGAACCCTACATCAAGGATTCAAAAGCAACAGACAAGAGCGATGCACCGGTACCCATCAAACTGACATTGGTCGGCCGCCCCAACGTAGGAAAATCCTGTCTTTTGAACGCTCTGACCGGTGAGAACCGTGCCATCGTCTCGAATATCCCCGGCACCACCCGTGATTCCATCGACATGCATGTCGAATTCCACGGACAGCCCTTCACCATCGTCGATACCGCAGGATTGAAGAAACGCAGCAAACAGACCGAAGGCATCGATAAATATAGCGTCATCCGCAGCCATGATGCCATCGAACGATCCGATATCGCAGTCCTCGTCATCGATACGTCAGAGCTCCTCACTGAACAGGATCTGCATATCGCCGGTTTCATCCAGGAAGCTTATAAAGGTATCGTGATCGTAGTAAACAAATGGGACCTGGCTGATGAAGAGACCAGAAAGGCCGAAGTAAGGAACTGGATCAGAGCCAGGATGAAATTCTTCGACCATGCCCCTATCGTCTTCACTTCAGCTATCACAGGATACGGCGTAAAGAACATCCTGACAGAAGCTCTGAAAGTATATGGTGAATGCACCAAGCGTGTATCCACTTCCCAGCTCAATAACGTCATGCAGATGGTCACAGGAAAGCATGCACCCCCGCATAAGATGGGCAAACATCTCAAGTTCCTGTATGCCACTCAGGCAGCTGTCCTGCCCCCCACTTTCGTATTCTTCGTGAACGATGCATCGATCATGCATTTTTCCTATCAGCGATATATCGAAAACCAGCTCCGCAGTTCCTACGGTTTCGACGGAACAGCGATAAAACTGGTCTTCAAATCACGAGGAGATAAGGAATAATCCCATGCATATCGATCCGGTATTCCTGAGACTCGCTATCGTCCTGGTTGTTTCATACCTGTTAGGTTCGATACCCTTCGGACTCTGGATCGGCAAGATCTTCTATCATGTAGATATCCGCGAATATGGCAGCGGCCGCACCGGCGGCACCAACGTGCTCCGCACCTGCGGCAAGGTCGCTTTTGTCTGCTCAGTTGCAGGCGACTTCCTGAAATCCTTTGGAGCTGTATTCCTGGCGGCAGTGATCATGGGTGATTCCGTCGGCATGATCGGAGATGTAGCCATCAATGTGCCGACCTTGAAAGTCATGGCCGGACTTGCAGCAGTCTTCGGACATATCTGGCCGGTATTCGCCAACTTCAGAGGCGGACGCGGTGTTGCCACCTTCATGGGCGGTCTGACGGCTCTCTGCATCTGGGCGGCACTCTTCTCCCTGATACTGCTGATTCTCATCGTTACCACCACCCGCTTCATGTCACTGGGCAGCGTTGTAGCCGTCATAGGATCATATGTGATCATGATCCCGTTGACGCTTTTAGGACATTACCCAACAGAATATATGGCATATGTACTGTTAGGGTCTATACTTATCGTAATAGCACATTCTGATAACATCATCCGACTGATCACCGGAAAGGAACGTAAAGTCGGACAAAAGGCGGAAAAGAATAACTGATGACTAGAGCATGTGTAATAGGAACGACCAGCTGGGGCCTGACACTGGGCTTAGTCGCAGCACGCAATATCACCGGTGTCAAAGTCTGGGCCAGAACTCCTAAGGAAGCAACCTACTTCAACACCCACGGCATCGATACCAAACAGCTCCCCAAGATGCCCCTGCCCTCCAATATGCTCATCACATCTTCCATCAAGGAAGCCATGAAGGATGCCAATGTCATCATCGTCGCTGTACCTTCCAAGACCATGCGCACCAACGTGGCTGTCTTCAAGGACTACCTCAAAAAAGATCATATCATCATCTCCGCCACCAAAGGTCTCGAGCACGGCACCAATCTCCGCATGTCTCAAGTCATCGCTGAATGCCTGGGAAAAGAATATGAGAACAACATCTGCGCACTCTCAGGTCCCAATCTGGCCTATGAGATCGCAAGCGGACTTCCCGCCGCCGCAGTGATCGCCTGCCCTGACATCGAGAACGCCAAGAAGGCACAGTTATGTCTCAACTGCGAAAGCTTCGCAGCCTATACCAATCAGGACATCATCGGTGTGGAACTGGCCGGTTCCTTCAAGAACATCATCGCTATCGGTGCCGGTATCATCGACGGCATGGGATACGGCGACAACACTAAATCCGCTTTCATTACCCGAGCACTGACCGAAATGTCAGCTTTCGGCATCAATTTCGGAGCCAACCCGCTCACATTCATGGGGCTGGCCGGCCTCGGCGATACCATCGCGACCTGTTCATCCCCGCTCTCCCGCAACCATTATGTCGGTGAAGAACTGGCTAAGGGACGCACTGTGGAAGACATCCTGGCAGGAATGAGTGCCGTCAGCGAAGGTGTTTCAACCATTCCGGTCGTCATGGATCAGGCCAAGAAACTCAACATCGAGATGCCCATCACTTCTGATCTCTATAAGATCGTCTGCGAAGGCAAAGATGCCAGGGAGATCATGTCGAATATCCTCGGTACTTCCCCCAGACATGAATTATCCGGCCGAAAATGGCAGCTGAGAGCACTCAGCAAGGCCATCAAGAGAAAGCTATGAAGAAACGAATCTTCCTCATCCTGAGCATCCTTACCGCATTCGCAATGCTTTTCAGCGTCGGATGTACGAGGACATTCTCTGGATACGATGTATATCAGCAGCACGCCGGTGAAGGCATCTATGATTTCGAATATCCCAATCATTACAGTGTGACGCTGGTGGAATTATATGAAGAACAGCATTACAGCTGTCTGCACGTATACAGTCTGATGGACCGCGTTGAAAAGACCCAGTCCCACTGGGAAGTCGAAGTCTCCAAAGACAAGTACATCAATGCATCCGATATCTATGCCCAGATCAAGCTTCATGCATCATCTCTCCCCAACCTCAAATATGAACATGACAAGCTCATTAAGATCGGGGAATATGACGCAACCGTGATCACTTATACTTACAGACTACAGCGTACCGATTACCAGAAGAACATCGTAGGACTGAAAGACTACGATATGAAAACCCAGGTCGCCTATTTCCAAAGGGACGGAAAATTCTGGAAATTCACTGAAGACTTCTGTCCTGAAACCAATCCAGATGACGTCATCTGGTACCAGCACTTCCTGGATACCCTCAAGATCTATTAACTGATCTCATTACAGAAAAAAGGCCAGAAGCTGACTTCTGGCCTTTGTGTTATCAAAGCATGGATTATAAGAGTGCGCGCTGGATCTTGCCGCTGATAGTCTTGGGGAGTTCGTCCCTGAATACCACGATCCTCGGATACTTGTAAGGAGCAGTCCTGGATTTGACGTAGTTCTGGATCTCCTTCTTGAGTGCCTCGGAAGGTTCTGTGCCCTTGGTAAGGACGATGCTGGCCTTAACCACCTGGCCTCGTACTTCATCGGGAGCAGCAGAGACACCGCATTCGAGGACATAAGGAAGTTCCATGATGACGCTCTCTACTTCGAAAGGACCGATCCTGTAACCCGATGACTTGATGAGGTCATCGACACGTCCGACATACCAGAAATAGCCGTCCTCATCCATCCAGGCAGTATCACCGGTGTGATAGTAACCGTCATGCCAGGCGGCAGCAGTCCAGTCAGGATGCTTGTAATAACCGCAGAAGAGACCGACCTTCTTGAGACTGTCAGCCTTGATACAGATCTCACCTACTTCACCGCGCTTTGAAGGCTTGCCGTCATGATCAAGGATGGTGACTTCAAAGAGCGGACTGGGCTTGCCCATAGAACCGATCTTAGGAGTCATACCGGCCAGGTTACCGATGGACAAGACGGTCTCAGTCTGACCGAATGCTTCTCGGATGCGAAGGCCAGTGGCCTTTTCGAACTGGGTGAAGACCTCAGGGTTGAGAGCTTCTCCGGCAGTAGCGGCATGCTTGATGGTCGAAAGGTCGAACTTGGAAAGATCGTCTTTGATGAAGAATCGATACATTGTGGGAGGAGCACAGAAAGTGGTGATGTTGTACTGCTTGAACATCGGAAGGATGTCATCAGCAGAGAATCGGTCGAAATCATATACGAAGACGGCAGATTCACACAGCCACTGTCCGAAGAGCTTGCCCCAGACAGCCTTGCCCCAGCCGGTATCGGAAATGGTGAAATGGAGACCGCCGGATGAGACACGATGCCAGTATTTAGCTGTGATCAGATGTCCCAGACCATATTTATGGCTGTGGACAGCGATCTTAGGATAACCGGTAGTACCGGAAGTGAAGTACATGAGCATGGGTTCGTCGCCACGGGAGTAATCAGCAGGCTTCTTGAAGGTTCCGCGGTATACAACGAACTCGTCGGTGAAGTTCCTCCATCCTTCGCGATGACCATGGACGATCATCTTGAAACGGACATTGGGATTATTGGCAAAGGCCGCTTCGGCCTTCTCGGCACAGTTATCATCAGCGGTGCAGATGATGCCGTCGACATCGGCAGCATCGAACCTGTAATCAAAATCCTTAGTCATAAGCTGATGCGTAGCCGGGATAGCAACGGCACCGATCTTCATGAGACCGAGGAAAGCGATCCAGAATTCAACGTGTCGTTTGAGGACGAGCATGACCTTGTCGCCCTTCTTGAGACCGATGGAAGTAAAGTAGTTGGCAGCACGGGAGCTGAGACGCGACATCTCGGCAAAAGTGTAATTCCTGGCATGCTTGTCTCTATCCACGTGGACCATAGCCAGTTTATCCGGCTTTTCCTGTCCGAGGACGTCAATGACATCATAAGCAAAGTTGAATTCATCTGCAGTGGGGAACGTGATGGACTGGAGTGCACCATTCTCATCTTCCACGCAGTTGGCATATCGCTGATAGATGACTTCATCATCTTTTTCAGAAGCAGTAAGTTTCTTGGGAGCTACAGGAGCCTTAGCGTCTTCAACATGGAGGATGACGGCACAGAATTCGCAGTCCTTGCCGCCGACAGCGATCATACCATGAGGGCGGGTGCTGTCATAGTAGGCGCAGTCGCCTTCAGAGAGGACCTCTGTATGATCACCGATCTGAAGCTTCAGCTGGCCCCTCAGGATGATATCGAATTCCTGACCATAGTGAGAGGTCAGTTCGATAGGCTTGTCCTGCAAGGCTTCATCATAGTTATAAGTACAGTAGTAAGGTTCGGCAATCCTGCCCTTGAAGCGGGAAGCAAGATCCTGGATCATGATTGAAGGCTCTGCAGCTGTGATAACACCGTTTCCCTTGCGGGTGACGATGTAATTGGTAAGACGGGCTGCAATACCTTCGGTGATGTCCGTGATCTCGACGCCGAAGTGATGCGCGAAATTGTGGATGAAGGAGAATGGGAAATCGAGTTCGCCGCTCTCGTACTTGGTATACTCCTCGACGGACATGCCCATTCGCTTCGCGATGTCTGCGACAGAAGTCCCGGAGACTTCTCGCAGTTCTTTGATACGGCCGGCGATCTCCTTGATCTTCGATTCCGCATCCTGGTTGTCTAATACCCGAGTCTGTAATTCCATTTTCTTTTCCTCCGTCGGGCCCAATAAAAAAGGCCCGCCTCAATTTTCTTGAGACGAGCCTATAATTCTAATTATCGACCCGCGGTACCACTCAAATTGCGCTAAAAGCGCCACTCACAGGCTCTAACAAGCCCTTCACCCTGACGCGGTGATGTTCGGAGGGGTTCTACTCACCTTACGGCTTTCTGCCCTCAGCTCAGAAGTGATAGGCACTTGAGACTCTTGCTGGCAACTCGCACCACCCGTTGCCTCTCTGTGAGCAGTTTTCCTCGGCCTTCTTCGTCACAGCCTTTAAAAAATTAGTTGAGATTATAACAAAGTAAAAAATACAATGCAATATGCTATTATGAATTAATTGCACAGGGAGAAAAAGAATGATCTACAGCGTTGAAGGAAAACTCGAAGCGATCGGTTCCGATTATGTCGTCATCAATACCAGCGGCGTCGGATTCAAGATCATGACTCCCTCCCCTCAGGCCAACTATGTCGGCGGCATCGGCCAGAAACTCAAGCTCTATACCTATATGCATGTCCGCGAAGACGCTCTGGTCCTCTTCGGTTTCAAGACTCCCAGCGACCTGGAACTCTTCCAGATCCTCATCAACGTCACCGGCGTCGGCCCCAAAGTCGGTCTTGCCATGCTATCGACCTACGACAGCAAGACGCTGGCTACCGCAATCATCAACGGCAACGAGAGCCTGCTCACTTCAGTCCCTTCTCTGGGCAAGAAGATCGCTGCCCGTATCGTATTGGAACTCAAAGATAAGCTTTCAGATAAGTGGACCGGAATCAGTTCGGATGAAGTCGGCGGATTCGACAGCGAAGTCGTGGATGCCCTGCTCGCTCTGGGTTACTCAGCAAGCGAAGCAGCTTTCGCCGTCTCCAACCTTCCCAAAGATACGGCAATGACCCTTGAGGAAAAGATCCGCTATTCACTTGGTTCTTTCAATAAATAACCATGTCTGTATTTGATCTCAAAAGTGATTTTGAATTGACCGGACATCAGCCGCGTGCTGTGGATGCCCTCGTCCGCGGTCTCGAAGACGGTATGCACGCCCAGACACTCCTCGGCGTCACCGGCTCCGGCAAGACATTTACCATGGCCAACGTCATCCAAAGGATAGGAAAACCTACTCTGGTCATGAGCCACAACAAGACCCTGGCCGCTCAGCTCTATGCCGAATTAAAGGAATTCTTTCCTGACAATGCCGTCGAGTACTTCGTCTCCTACTACGACTACTATCAGCCGGAGTCATACGTTCCCTCTAAGGACATGTACATCGAAAAGGAAGCCGATATCAATGACGAGATAGACAGACTGCGACATGCGGCAACACAGGCGCTCCTGACCCGTAAGGATGTCATCATCGTATCTTCCGTTTCATGTATCTATGGTCTGGGAGAACCCGAGGAATACAGCGCCTTCATATTAAGTATCCATAAGGGCGAGACCATCAGGATCAAACAGGCGATCACAAAGCTCGTTTCCATGCAGTATCACCGCAATGATATGGAACTCACCCGCGCCAGCTTCAGACTGCGCGGCGATGTACTGGAGATCTTCCCGGCCAACGAGGAGACCCTCATCCATATCGAATTCTTCGGCGATGAAGTGGACCGCATCACGATCCTCGATCCGCTTACGGGCGAGATGCTCAACGAAGTGAATGAGATCATGATCTTCCCGGCCAAACATTTCGTCGTTTCCGATGACAAGCTACGGGTAGCTTTAGAGAATATCAGGGAAGAGCTCAAGGAACAGATCGCCTACTTCAAGAAAGAAGGAAAGCTTCTGGAAGCCGCCCGTATCGAACAGCGCACCAATTATGATCTCGAGATGATCGAGAACGTAGGCTACTGTTCCGGCATCGAGAACTATTCGAGACATCTGGCAGGACGCCCTGCCGGCTCCGCGCCCTGGTGTCTTCTGGATTACTTCCCCCGTGATTTCCTCCTTTTGGTAGACGAATCACATATGACCATCCCCCAGGTACGCGGTATGTACCGCGGTGACCGTGCCAGAAAAGAAACGTTAGTTAATTACGGTTTCCGCCTCCCGTCGGCCATCGATAACCGACCGCTGACATTCGATGAATTCAATGACCGCATCAACCAGGTCATCTACGTATCGGCTACGCCTGCCGATTATGAGATCAATACCAGCGATCAGATTGTCGAACAGCTAATCAGACCCACAGGTCTTCTGGAACCCACCATCGAGATCCGTCAGACCAAAGGGCAGATCGATGATCTTTACAGCGAGATCAATAAGCGCACATCGAAAGGCGAACGCGTACTCGTCACTACACTGACAAAGCATCTGGCAGAACAGCTTTCCGAATACCTCATCCAGATGGGTATCAAAGCCGCTTATCTGCATTCCGAGATCGACACCTTCGAACGAGTAGAGATCCTAAGAGACCTCAGGCTCGGCGTCTACGATGTCCTCATCGGTATCAACCTTTTACGTGAAGGTCTCGACCTTCCCGAAGTCAGCCTCGTAGCTATCCTCGATGCCGACAAAGAAGGTTATCTGAGATCTTACTCAGCCTTCATCCAGACCATGGGACGAGCCGCCCGACACGAGAACGGACATGTCATCATGTACGCAGATAAAATAACCGACAGCATGAGGAGCGCCATCGACGAATCCAACCGACGCCGCGGCATCCAGGAAGAATACAACAAGGTTCACGGAATCACGCCGCATACCATCAAAAAGTCCATCCGTGACCTCACCGACCGCATGAAAGAAGAGAGCGCCAAGTCCCGCGAAGAACGAGAGAAGGCATCAGCCAAGGAAGAAAAGATCGGTGATCTTTCACGCGAGGAGAAGCAGAAACTCATCAATTCACTCGAGAAGCAGATGAAAGCCGCTGCCAAGAACATGGAATTCGAGAAAGCCGCCGCTATCCGAGACAGAGTCGTGGAACTCAAGAAAGAACTGCTTTTGAGCAGACTGCCCGATATATCCCAGGAACTCGGGGATGAAGTATAATTAGAAAAGAAATTATTCACTTTTAAGAGGTGTTTGATATGAAGATCAAGATCATGACCGACGGCTCCACCGATATCCCTCAGAGCACGATCGAAGAATTAGATATCACAGTCATCCCCGATCACATCCGCATCGGAGAACAGGACTATATCGCAAATGACAACATCACCATCGATGAACTCTATGAACTGGCTTCGAATACCGAAGAGATCGTCACGACCACTCAGCCTAAACCGGAAGAGTTCGAGGCAGCTTTCACCTCTGCCAGCAAGAATTACGACGGCGTCATCTGTATCCTGACATCATCCAAATTCAGCATGATGTGCAAAAATGCACAGGCTGTTGCAGCCAAGATGAAGAAGTCCAAGCCAATCACCGTGATCGATTCAAAATCCATCTCCAGCGGAACCGGCATCCTCGTTATCGAGGCCGCCAGGATGGCAAAGGACGGAGCTGACTTCGATGATATCGTCGAAAAGATCGAAGCCCTCAGAGAAAAACTGTCTGTCACATTCGTTCTGGACAGCATCGAGCCTATCGAGAAGAGCGGCCGACTCGGCAAAGCCAGCATCTTCACCAAAGCACTCATCACTCTCAAACCGCTGGTCACTGTCGTCGACGGAGAGTTCCAGCCTGTGACTCAGGAAAGGACCCGTAAGAAAGCATTGGAAAAACTCCTCGATATCGTCAACGGCATCAAGGATGCTGAAGAAGCTTTCGTTACCTTCAACACCCGACCTGAAGAGGCAATCGAATTCGCGAAATCCATCAAGACCATCAAGTCTAACAAGATCGTCATCAATCGTCTTAACCCCGCTCTCGGTATCCACGGTGGATCCGGCATCCTGAGCGTTGCCATCAAGAGAAAATAATCATCAATCAGACTAAATGACAAGAGGCATGACTTTTTATATCATGCCTCTTTTGTTTTCAAACAGTTCTCTTATCAGACTTCATCCACCCTGGGGACCATAGTGTTCACTATCGGAAGAGTAGCCTCATAGGGCACTTCCACCGTCTTCAGATTTCCTTTGCGTACGAATACGGACAGAGGAACACTGACATCGGTGATAAGCGCCCTGCTGGTCAACATACCGGGAAGCACTTCAAAAGCAGTAAACCCTCGGAAATTCTGGTCGATGAAGTTTTCAGGAACGATCATGACCTTGTCTGGAGAATAAGCGTAGCTGACGACATGGAACGGCTCAGCGGCATCGAAAATAGATAGTTTATTGCCTTTGATAGTGATACAAAAGTTGGCATCGCCATTTTGATTCCACTTATACCACTTGCCCTGCAGCTGATTCAGGAATTCCTCATCGCGAATCTTGATATGATCGAAAGGTCCGTGATCGACTTTCTTAAGCGTGTACAGAGTCTCTCCCATGATGGTGTAGTAATAAAGCAGTTTCAGCTCCCCGTTCTCGTAGGTAATCGTCCTTATCATGGTAAAAGGTTCACCGCTGGCAGTGCGGGAAAGGACATTATCATCCAGTTTGATAGGAGTGCTCTCACCTTTCTCCAATGCATCTGCGTCATAGGAGATCGTGGTCACGAGAGATATGGCACGTCGGTAGTCTCTGACAGTGAGCTTATCATTATCGAATTCAAGATAGTAGTGATAACCCTCTTCCCAGAAACCATTCAGCTTGTCTGAATAATTCATATCAGGCTCCTCTTAGTCGTCATAAGGCGTAGGTTCATACTGGCCGGTGCTAAGGACTCTGTCGTTATAGGCATTGTGTTCGTCCTTAATAAAGTCGGCATCAGTCTTGACGAAGCAGTCATACCAGCCGTATTCATAGGCATCGTAGTAATCGCTGCCGTCACACCAGGTAACGTCGACATTGTAAATACCGGTATTGAGTTTGACCATATTCCACTGGTGGCCTGACGGTTTGCCAGTGCTATCAAGAGGAAGTCCGTGTCGGTATGAGACCCAAAGATCAGCTTCTTTACAAAGAAGATAGAATGCCTCTGAATAACCTTCACAAACACATTTGCCGTCAACGAGTGCGCCGAATGCCGAGAAACAGTTCTTGGGTCTGCCGTCATAAGTGGCACGCTCACTGATCACTGCGGCGAAGTAATAGTATTTATCATACGTGGAGAGACCTTCCGGCATGAACCTTATGATCCTTTTGACGATGTGGTCGAGGAGGTCAGCATCCCGCAGGACGGTGTTCTTCGTGACCTTGCCATCTTTAACAGAAGTGTTCTGATCATTGTGTGGGTCGAAATAAAAGCTGTGAATGCTCTTGTAATGAGTGATGATATCGTAATCCGGATCACCATATTCATCCACTGTGCCGAGATCGACGAATTCGGCGCTGATCTTAGGCTCAAGATCAAAATAAGAAGCGATTCCGGGCTCGCAGACCTCGATGATCTGCAAAATATCGAAGAAAGCATCCTGAAGATCGCCTTTGTACTGATCGGCAGTGATCTCAAAATCCTTTCCGGCCTTGGCTGCTGCAACGACCTGGGCATAAAGGGCTTTCTCATTGGCGTCTAGTGCTGAATAGTACTTATCCGAATCGATATCATACGGATATGAGATATCAGAGTGACGATTATCCTTCATGACATTAACGTACGAGATAGCCTTAGCAATGGCTCCGTCGATAATATCGGAAGCATCCTTTTCGAGAGGATCAGTAAAGTTCTCTTTAGGTAAGGTATAAGGAACGATCTCAGGAGGCAGAACGTAAGGGATAGTACCGGACGCAGTATTAGTCTTGCTCGTCGTTGAAGTCGTAGTCGTGGTCTTGCTTGTCGTATTAGTCTTAGTATTGGTAGTCATAGGATCAGTCGATGTCGTCGAATTGAGTTCATCCTCAAGATCATTGACTAGA
>JAEEGH010004514.1_pt1 | contig 35653 bp, 28 predicted proteins | sample 9134181 | NCBI WGS metagenome assembly JAEEGH01 (sample SAMN16246544, study PRJNA631951) | gut metagenome | biome: gut microbiome; feature: rumen; material: DP-attached | host: Bos | place: Iran: Karaj | collected 2018-10
CACAGCCACTGTGACTATATGTCTCCTAACGAATTTGAAGAACTATATGAGAGGGTTATGGTTACACCTGCTGCATAAGCAGGTAAACCTCTCATTTTAATTTGTACTTTTTATTGACATAGGACCAGATATCTCCCTCCATAACATAAGCATCATAGCTATATGACACATCGCTTTTAATTGTATCACGATGTCGACAAGTCCTTCAGCATATATCTATGAAAAATATCAAATTTTATGTACTATTCTGTATTATCCTTATAGAATGCTCTATAAATATCGAATGAATCCAATAATAAAAACACTATGCAAACATAACACTTAAACTATCATGCATGCCATATTTTTCGAAATTTACACATTCTTTTCCTCAATCAGATATATATAATTCTGATAGATTAATCTCATGTCATAAAACAACCTCAGCTGCTCAGTTTTGCACAATTAAATTGGTGATATTTTGTATGATATATCAATATACCATTTAAACATCATACTTTATACTAATAAAAACTACAGTTTTTTCACACAGAGGAGGATGCACGTATGAATAACATTTTTTCTAATGAAGCAACAAAATTTAATTTTGAACTGGTACTAGAAAATATTCATCTTTATCTTGGTCCTGATGATGACTGTGAACAAAATGAAGGCAATCCTGGTCCTGACGATCCATATGGCTTCGACGAACATGATAATAATACTCCTGAAGTTACAGGTGAAGAAGATGATGATGATGACGATGATGACGATGATGACGATGACAATAATAGTTCAGATGAGGATGAATAGTATTTCTTCTTGCGCTTAAAATATTTACAAAACAAAAACACCACCCCCTTAGCTTACGTGAAACCTTCGTCATACTTGCTGGGGTGGTGCTCTATTTTAGATAATCTGTTGATTAACTCTCAGTGAAGCCTTCGCCACTTAAGCTATCTGATTATCCCCTCATAAGATTTGATTGTCTGTGTATTCCCTGGCCTTGGTGGAACGTCGTCACCTTAGCTGTAAATACCTTTGACGATGCAGCTTGATCCATTGTGAAGCTCTCGCCACTAGAATTGCTTTTATTTATCTATCTTATGTTTATTTATACGATGATGAAAAAATAAAAGTACAAAAACTATAAAAAAATCATTCCAATTGAGATATCGATAAAATCATCTCTCTCCCACCCTGTATATCAGGTCATGATTGAAGACCCTTATATACAAAATGTCATCTCCCACAGAAGCTCTCGCTTTTCCACTGACATGGGCAATACCATGTTCTCCTAGTTCGGTTGTACAGTGGTAATTATAGTACATACCGCCTCTTGATGTTACACGCATAATATTATCGCATGTTCCGTGTATACCTTGAAAAGCAGCATTATACTTAGCTTTGTATAATCTATATATTCCATAACCTGCATATGCCACAAAACATAAGTCTATGATCGTGAATGCCACATTCTCAAATGAGCTATTCCCGCTAAAAAAGCCATCGCTGCCAATCATAAACAGCATTAGCAAAGCAATAAATGCAAGGATTGTTATCACGTATCCAAAAAATAGTTTTTTGCAGTCCTTGTTAAATATATCCTTTATTTCAGAGATATCGATATCTTTTCCATCCATCAATACTACCGCTTCAAGATTACGACAATATATTGCTTCATTCATCCTTTTTTACTCCTAAACATTTCACTCCAGCGCAAAGTCTTTTATCATAATACCTTATCTATCAAGTGCGATATCAACAACCTACCACCATATATTGCATTTTACCACCCAATTTTTGCCACTTACCGTATTTTGTGAGACATATCTCTGGCAATGATGTATGATTTCATCATCAGCAAACGAAAGGGGGCGGGGGAATGAAAGTAAGCGTTGACATATCATCAGAGTATATTGAACCTTATGCAGTAATATATACCGATAAAGTCACAGACAGCATCCAACGTACTATTGATATGATAGGCACAAATAATAGCCCGGTCATAGCACAACAAAATAATGGGGATATGGTTATTTTGCAACCTCATGATATCTACATGGTCAGAGTTGAGAATGGGGAAACTGTAATCTATACCGACAAGAAGATGTATCGTTCAAGAAAAAGACTCTATGAAATTAACCAACAACTTGGAAAACAATTCATGCAGATATCCAAAGCAACGCTAGTAAATCTGTCATATATGGACGGAATTGAACCTGGTTTTAGCGGAACACTTTTATTAAAAATGAAAAACGGATGTAAGGATTATGTTTCAAGAACATACCTTCCGGAATTCAAAAAATATCTTGGTTTATAAGGAGGAAAATCTATGAAAGACGTAGTAAAAAGAGCATTATTAGGAATTGGAATGGCGCTAAGTATCTTCTGTTTATTTGGAATTATATTTGATCTTATCGGCGCTGGTACATTTACACTTGATAATTATCAGTTTACAAAAATGGTAATAGGATGCATGTTTGTTGGCCTTGGCTTTGGCGCACCAACTGTGATATACAATGTCGAAAGCCTTCCTATGCCTATCCGCATCATTATACATATGGGTATTGGATGCATTATCTACACTGTTGTAGCATTTGCCGTTGGTTGGGCAACAACCGACAATGCGCTATATAGCGTATTAGCAATCGTAGGTCAGCTAGGTGTTGCTTTTGTGATATGGTTCCTTTTCATGAAGCATTATCGCACAGAAGCAAAAAAATTGAATGCAAAAATTCAGGCTATGAAATAAGTAGATCAACTAAATCCAAAAGCCTTCCGCCCTTCGCGGAAATGGAGCTAATTGCAATGCGATTAGCTTTATTTCCGTGCAGGGCGTTTTTTCTGTAATATGCTCAAAAAGATTTATCAGAAGCCATGAAGAGAGTTTGAAAAAATCTCTGTAAATATAATATAAGGCAATCTGAATTTAACGTTCAAAATCAAGCATCACAAGCTTCTTTCCATTTGGCAATGGCATCGCATCCTTTTTTAGCAGATCAAATCCGATTTCATTCATAGCCATTACCAAAGATTGTTCCTCCATCTGATGATGTACAGCATCAAGACCGTCAAAAGAATGAAGATATGGGGAATCAGAAACCCAAGATTCTTCATCCGTATTTATTTGAATAATGCAGGATACATATCTGGCTCCAGTTTTAAGAATTCCCTTTTTGAACGGCTCAAGTCCTACATATTCTATTACTAAATTTGCTATCACCAGTTCTGCCTCCGGCAACATATCCGTTTCACAAGTCAAGTCAATCCTTTTACATTCAAGAATGTCCTCCATGAATGAATATCGTTTTTTTACATTATCCAAATATGCATTGTTAATATCAATCCCGTATATTTTGCTGTACTTTCTCAAATTTACATGTTCAAGGCCATTTCCACCGGCAACTCCGAATACAATAGCCGATGTTACCGGATATGCTTCAAACTGAAACTTCATCATTTTGTTCATAGCCTGAAGTTGATTTACGGAAGAAAGACTCATATGATTTTCATAATCAGATAAACTGATTTCTTCCCATGGATTCATAATTCGATCACTCCTACAACCTCGATTTGTTTAATACGAAAATTCTAACCTTTTCATACATAAAAATAAAGCCCACCAATGTGAGCTTCATTCTGTATACTCATTTAATCTGTGAATGGTAACAGCCTTGATACATAAGGAATCTGCACATGTGATGACAATAATCTATTTTTTAAGAATAGTTTAGAAAAATATAATTGTAATCCTGATAAAAATGGTTTAAGATTTAATCGCACACAATACAAGAGAAAATTATTTTTTAAACAATTAGTCAGGAGGTATTACAATGGCTGATTCTAAGAGATTTAACCCTATAAGAAGAACTGATGAGGAGATACGTGAAGAGCAGCTTTCCGGTGAAAGAGCTCTTTATAGAGGAACTGGTCTTAAGATATATGACACTGTTTTTCATGACGGAGAATCACCACTCAAGGAAAGCAAGAATATTGAGCTGTACGGTTGTGAATTCCAGTGGAAATATCCTGTCTGGTATTCAGACAATGTATACGCTAAAGACTGTGTATGGCAGGAAATGGGACGATCCGGAGTCTGGTATACAAGCAATATGACTATTGAGGATAGTCTCATAGGCGCACCAAAAAATTTCAGACGATGTAGCAATCTTACAATCAGAAATTCTTCAATCCCTAACGCACAGGAAACATTATGGATGTGTGATGGAGTCACTCTTGACCATGTAACGGCAAGAGGTGACTATTTTGCTATGAATACAGACAATATCAATGTTGATCACCTGGAATTGTTTGGTAATTATGCTTTTGATGGTTCTAAGAATGTTGAGATCAGAAATTCAAGACTTGTAACTAAAGATTGTTTCTGGAACTGTGAAAATGTCACAGTCTATGATTCATATATTTCAGGCGAGTACCTTGCATGGAATACCAAGAATCTTACTTTGATAAATTGCACAATCGAGTCCAACCAGGGACTGTGCTATATCGAGAATCTTAAGATGATAAATTGTAAGCTGGTCAATACCAAGCTGGCTTTCGAGTATGCAGAGAATGTAGATGCTGAGATAATCAATAGAGTTGACGGTATCTTAAATCCTGGATCAGGCAGCATCAGAGCCAGAGAGATAGCTGAGCTTATTGTTGAGCCTGATAACTGCGATATCAGTAAGACCAGGATAACAATAAAAGATGATAAGAGTGGTGAAGAGAGAAGTCTTCATCTAGTTTGTTGAGGTGGAAAATATGGGAAAATATGATTTTGACAGAGTTATAGACAGACATAATTCATGGGCCATGAAGTGGGATATTAGAGATGGCGAGCTTCCTATGTGGGTAGCGGATATGGATTTTGAGACAGCGCCTGAGATCAAAGAAGCACTAATAGAGCGTCTGCAGGTGGGTGCCTATGGATATTCATTTATTCCTGATGAATGGTACGATGCTTATATTTCATGGTGGGGCAGACGTCACCATCTTGAAATCAGTAAGGATGAGCTCATCTTTTCAACAGGAGTCATTCCGACTATTTCAAGCACTGTCAGAAAGCTCACAACACCTAATGAAAAGGTAGTAATACTAACGCCTGTTTATAACATCTTTTACAATTGCATAGTCAATAATGGCGCCAGAGCGCTTGAGAGCAGGCTTATTTTAGAAGATGGCAGATGGGAAATCGATTTTGATGATCTGGAAAAAAAGTTGGCAGATCCGCAGTCATCTCTTCTCTTATTCTGCAACCCTCACAATCCTGTAGGCCGCATCTGGACGAAGGATGAGCTTGCAAAGATTGGCGAGCTATGTAAAAAGCACGGAGTTACAGTTATTTCTGATGAAATCCATTGCGATATAACTGATCCGGGAAAAGAGTATGTGCCTTTTGCGTCAGCATCAGAGGTGTGCAGAGATATCAGTATCACTGCAATTGCGCCGTCCAAGGCTTTCAATATGGCTGGTATGGCTACGAGCGCCATTTTTGTACCAAATAAATTCTTAAGACATAAGGTCTGGAGACAGATAAATACTGACGAATGCGGCGAGCCTTCTTTTATGGCTGTTACTGCAGCTGTTGCAGCTTTTACCAAAGGCGAGCAGTGGCTTAATGAATTAAATGAATATGTTTATGCCAATAAATGCTATTGCGAAAAGTTCATAGCAGAGAATATTCCTGGAGTAAAGCTCCTTCATTCAGAGGCTACATATCTTATATGGCTTGATTGTAGCGAGATCACAGGCGATAGAGATGATCTTGCTGGATTCATAAGAGAAAAGACTGGCCTGTTCATAAGCAGGGGTGGGCAGTATGGATCAGGCGGAGAGGGATTTCTGCGTATTAATCTGGCATGCCCGAGAAGCATTGTTGTTGAAGGCATGGAGAGGCTTAAAAAGGGAATTGAGCTGTATAGAGCTGAAAAGAATGCATGACTATAGCTATTGTTATTTAGGAATGGAGATTTTATGAATAAAGAGGCAGAAGAATTTGATATTCAGAGTTACATGACGGGTGGAGTTAAGAGAGTAGTTAATGACGCGGTAAGGGCTACATTTAACAATCCTAAGGAATCACTGTTTATGGCAGGATTTGCTGTTGCATCTAAGAAGGCATCAGATCACAGGAGAAAGCTGGAAGATGCCGGTGAACATATACCACCATTTCTGATTTCAAGTATCACAAGTAGTTGTAACCTGCACTGCGCAGGCTGTTATTCAAGAACTAATCACGCCTGTACGGATGAAAAACCTGTAGATCAGCTTACTGGTGAGCAGTGGGGAAACATTTTTTCAGAGGCAAATGATCTGGGAATAAGCTTTATATTGCTGGCAGGCGGTGAACCACTTCTTAGATGGGATGTCATGCAGGAAGCAGCAAAGTATAAGAATATTTTGTTCCCGATTTTTACCAATGGATTCTATATTCAGGATAAATATCTTGAACTGTTTGATCAGCACCGTAACATGATTCCAATCATCAGTATTGAAGGTGATAAGGAAAAAACAGACAATAGACGCGGCGAAGGCGTTTATGACAGAGTAATGCAGTCTATGAAAAATCTTCATGACAACGGTCTGATATTTGGTGTTTCTGTAACTGTAACTACGGAAAACATGGAAGAGGTGTATTCAGAGGATTTTATCAGTAAGCTGTCAGATCTGGGCTGCAAGGCTGTGATATTTGTTGAGTTTGTACCTGTTACTGATGAAGCCTCTCACCTTGCACCGGGCGAGCCTGAGAGACTAGTCATGGCTGATAATATTGCGCGACTTAGAAAAGAACATGAGGAAATGGTATTTATCGCATTCCCTGGAGACGAGAAGAGCTCTGGTGGATGTGTAGCTGCAGGAAGAGGATTCTTTCATATCAATTCCCACGGCGGAGCAGAGCCTTGCCCATTTTCACCATATTCAGATATTAATGTAGCGCAGACTTCACTTAGAGAAGCGTTAAAATCGCCTCTTTTCTATCAGATCCAGACTCAGGGGTTGTTAAAAGACGAACATGCCGGCGGATGTACTCTTTTTGCCAATAGAGAGCAGGTAGAAGCGATATTGGCTGAATAAGTAAGGTAGTGACTCTACCAATGATATAAAAAAGGCTGAGAACTAATTTATTCATAATTAGTCCTCAGCTTTTCTATTTGGATATACAATTGGGGTCAGGGTTATATAGCGTTTAATCGATAGCGTATGTTATTGATGAACTCTGTGATCCTGCGTAGCTTACAGCCCATGACATAGCAGATGAAGCTGTACGTGTTGCGTAGCTATAGTTGGATGATGGTCTCCATGTGCATGCACTCAGACTGATGCTTGAAATGTCTGAAGACAGTACAGAACCGCTATCTGTGAAGTTGCCAACACCCATATCATTTACAACAGCGCCCTTGTAGCTGCCTGCATCGAAATAGTTCTTTTCTGAATAGATATTGCAGTCAGTGTAAGGAGTGTATCCAAGGTTAAAGTTGTAGATATAGTTGTTGTAGCAGTGGAAATAACCATATCTCATAAGGCCCGGAGCTCTTGTAAGAGTGTTTTTAAAGTAGCAGTTGCAGATTGTCATGCATGGATATCCGTCATAGGTTGAAGCACCGTCTTCTGCAGGATAGCCCAGGATCAGACCATACTTATGACCGCCAAAGTAGCAGCCTGTAACAGATACATAATTGGCCTGAAGTCCTACGTAGAGGAACTTATCTGTATCATTTTCATGGGTTGAAGTATCTGAAGTCATGTCATGACCTGTCCATGAGCAGTGATCAAGCCAGAAATTGTTACCATCTGAAATATACATCTGAATATCATCATTTTCATTGATACTTACATCATGTGAAAAAGTGATATTCTTGTAGATGTTATTTCCTGAAGAAGATATATTTCTAAAGTGTATATTGTACAGAGTATGAGCGCTGTAGGAACCAATAAAGGTCTTGTTGGAGCCTACAGATACTTTTGTAAGTGAGCTTGCAGAAATATCGCTTCCAATGATGATCGTGTAAGCTGTAGAACCTGAAGCATAAGTCTGTAATTCTGAAAGGCTGGTTACTGTTACAACCTGACCAAATACGCCGCCGGTAACAGATGCCTTTTCACTGCCATTCATATCAAGAGCATAGCCAGCAAAGCCTTCTGCGCCATATGAGTTAACGCGGAAGCACTGAGAAGCTGAGCCTGAATATGAACTAAGATAGTAGCTGCTACCTGAGAGAGTAAGGGCAAGTGATGTATTTGAGTAGCTGACAATCTTGTAATTGAGGGCATCTCCGTTAGTATCTGTTTTTACAGAAGCAATCTTCCAATACTGTGCCTTGCTTCCGGATGTTACTGATGCTGTGGTCACTGCCTGACCGCTGCTGACTGTATTTCCAGATGGTGTGAGGCAATAGCCTGTTGCTACGTTGATTATTCTGTAAACGCCTGATGATACATAGCTCAGTACCCATCTGTTACTTGTTGATGAAGAACTATTTGTAGTTGCTGTTCCGCCATCTGTGCTGCTTCCTGTTACATAGTAGCCGTCTGAGCAGTTTACGAATTGAAGCTGCTGCTGAGGATATGTTGAATCTACAGCATTAGTCGTAGATGAGCTACTTGAAGAGCTTGAACTTGAAGAGCTGCTGGATGAGCTTGAACTGGAAGAACTGCTTGAAATAGCTTCAAATACAAACTGCTGGCATGCAAGTCCATTGTATGTCCAAGTGCTGATATTGCCGCCGTCAGAAGTTGACCATCCGTAGACATCTACTGCCTGTGTGTCGCTACTGCACTTTGTTGTCAGGCAGTATACTCCATCTGTGCCTGTTTCAACTACTTTAAATATCTGTGCATCATAGCCGTTGGCATCACATATATCAATGTTGGTACCATCTGTGGAACCGCCATAATATACATCCAGCATTCGCCCACCGCTCATGCCGTTTTGCAAGGTTATATAGTTGCTTCCCTGGTTGGTAACATACCATCTCTGGCGTTTGTCGCCTGTACCGGTTCCCTGAACTACATTTCCAAAGTTGACATCATTGTCGTCATCTACTTCCATATAGAGTTGGCTGTTTACATTTTTGATGTAATACCAACCATCTGACAGGATATAGCTTGATGAAGAGCTTGATGTTGTAGTGGTTGAAGTACTTGAAGAACTGGATGAGCTAGAGCTGCTTGGCCATGAAGCCTGCTCAAAATACCATATCTGGTTATCAGAGCCCTTGTAAGTATACTCCTGCACATTAGTTCCTGATGTTGTTCGTGCTCCATATACATCAAGACAGGATGAAAATCCGCTTACTTCAGTTGCAATATAGTAACCACTGTTCGAATCAGCTGCAAGGATTGCAAAATTCTGTGCTGAATAGCCATTATTTGTGTAAATCTGAATGTTGGTTCCATTATCAGAAGAGCCATTTGCAACATCAAGAGATATGCCTCCTGTCATATCAGTTGCAGGATGCAAACGATAATATCCTGTAGAACTATTCTGTTCGAGGATCCATCTCTGACCAAGAGAACCTGTTCCGGTAGACTGAACAACGTTGGCCCCATCTGAAGCTGAATCGTTTTCAACTGTCAGATACAGTCCGCTGTTCTTGTTTTTGATGTAATAGATATTGCCTGATTCTGGCGTTGTAGCTTCTGCATGTGCCGTAATTGAAGGCGCAACATACAGAGAACAAGCCATCATAGCTGCGCCGGCAAATAGCGCTGCTATGCGTTTCAATGTCCCTTTCATACTTTTCCTCCATGCTTATATGTTTTACTGACCCCTAATGCAGAATGTCGTAGCACTCTGTTACCATATTATTAGCAGTGAAACTCTTTTATTGCAAGGCATGCAAGCCTTTTTATATGGAGAAAAAACACTGAAAAATTTGTGCAAGTTTCCTATTGCAGCAATTTCTTATGAAACCCGCGATATGATGGAGGCAGACAGGGTAATGGATGAAAAATATCTGCGAATATCAAATCTTTTGACCAATGAAGAAATCAGCAGAAAAGAGAAAATGGCAGGAAGGTGATACAAAGATTTCTCTATGATATCACGCTACCGCAGTGATTAACAAGTTGTAAATCAGATTCGTATTTGAGACGGACAAACCTATTGGAAAGTGTGAAAATGCCAATTTCAACAGGTAAAAATCGCTCCCAAACCCTATTGAAAAATCAAAAAGCGGAAATACCAATAGGTAAAAACCGCTCAAAATACCTATTGGAAAATCGGAAAGCGGAAATTACAATAGGTAAAAACCGCTCCCAAACCCTATTGAAAAAACGGGAAGCGGAAATACCAATAGGTAAAAACCGCTCCAAAAACCTATTGAAAAATCAAAAAGCGGAAAAAACAACAGGTACAAACCGCTCAAAATACCTATTGGAAATTCGAAAAATGCACATTTCAATAGGTAAAAGTGACTCATATTAAAATTGAAAAAGTAATTTTTGAAAAGTAAACGTTGAAAAAAGAAGCTATGAAAAAATGAGAGAATCATTTTTTCACAGCTCCTTTGTTAAAATTCAGTATATAACTTAGGCTTGCCGATATAGTAGCCTTGCAAATAGTCAATTGGCTGTTGCTTCAGGTAGTTGTATTCTGCCTCAGTCTCGACGCCTTCCGCAAGGACTTTGATATTACGTGAACGCATATCAAAGCACATCTGCTCAACAACTTCCTGCTTCAGCGGATCAGAATCGATATTAGTGATGAATTTCCTGTCAATCTTAATGTAATTAGGTTTATAGAAATCAAGATAGCGCAGGTCGGCGTTTTGACCGGTGCCGTAATCATCAATAGCAAGCTCAGCATTGATGCCAGAGTTGTTAATAAAGTTCCTTTTTACATTAAATGAAAAACTGTCCGGAGTAGTATATTCCAATATTTCATATACTATACGTCCGATCATGGCTGTATTACCAACTTCCTGTGTCTTAAAGCACCATTCAGGGCGCATACATGTAGCAGGAAAAGTATTCATAAACATCTTTCCAGGCAGCTTTTTTTCCAAAAAATACTTAATGGAATAGTAGTTGGTTATCTCTTCAACTATCTGTAATTGATCCCTTTTAGCCATTGCTGTAATGAATTCAATAGGAGTAAAAGGCTCAGGACGCATTAGCGCCTCATAGCCAAATATACTATCGTCAGAAGCGTTGACAATAGGCTGATATGCAAATTTGATCTCATCAGGATTATTTGCCAAATAATCTACTGTTACATCGTTTTTCATACTTTTTACCCATCAATAAAATATATAAGACTTTAATATATAATAAAAATTATAAAAATGGAACAATTATATTAAAATTTTATCATTTTTTCATAAATTATACTAAAAATATGTAGCGGATAATTTTAGAACAGATTTTGGCTCTTTGAAAAAATTGTGGTAATATAATCAAGTTCATAAGTAATATAGAAGCAGGTGTAAAAATGGGCGAAATAATAACATATGTTTTCATTGCAATATTTTGGGGAGTAGGGATTGTGGCTATTCCTCTTTTAACATGGTATAAGGATCATTTTGGCTGCACATTTCAGGAATCAATGTATACGCTGGCCTCGCCGATGGAGGGTGCAGATGCAAGCTTTATGCTGGACGCCTTCTGGTATGCCAGATATTTCATGGTGATTTATGTGGCGGCACTGGTCGCACTCTATACCCTTATCAGCAGGGGCATGGTAAATGCATTATACGTACTGCTTGTGGGCTTTGTATTGTTCATGATCGAGATATATAGGGCTGATAAGATGGCAGGGGTATTTGAATATTTCATCATGAGGCTCTCAAGAACCAAGATGTATGATGAGGAATATGTAAAGCCTGAGAACGTAGTTGCCGGTGAGAACAAGAAGAACCTCATATATATCTACCTTGAAAGCATGGAATCTACTTATGCTTCAAAGGAAGTTGGCGGAGCTCAGCCGGAGAACTACATTCCAAACCTGACTAAACTTGCAAAAGAGAATACCTCTTTTTCCGAGGATGACAAATTGGGCGGATTCCATACAGTTCCTGGTTCCCAGTGGACTATGTCAGCTATTTTCTCCACCCAGACCGGAGTTCCGTTCTCATTTCCTCTCAGATATGTCAGAAAGGATAAAAAAGACCTTGCTGCCGGCATAACTTCACTTGGAGATATTCTCCACGAAAATGGCTATGTTCAGGAATTCCTGTGCGGCTCCAAAGCAGGATTTGGCGGACGTGCCAATTTCTTCAAGCAGCACGGCAATTTCAAGATCTTTGACTATGACAGCGCAGTTGAAAAAGGCTACATCGACAAGGGCTACCATGTCTGGTGGGGATTTGAAGACAATAAGCTCTACAAATGTGCCAAAGACGAGCTGCTCCAGCTCTCATCCCAGGGAAAGCCTTTTAATTTTACAATGCTGACAGTTGATACTCATCATATCGGAGGCTATGTATGCTCTGAATGTGGACATGCTCATGAAAACAAGCTTGCCAACGTCCTTGAGTGCGCAGACAGACAGCTTCAGGATTTCGTGAACTGGTGCTATGAGCAGGATTTCATGAAAGATACTGTGATAGTAATAACAGGTGACCATCCAAGAATGGATACCTCTCTTGTAAAAGGCGTTGATTATTATGACAGAACTGTATATAACTGCATAATTGGTTCAGACAAGACTCCATCCAAGGCTGAGACTTCCAATAGAGAATTTCTTCATATGGATATGTTCCCGACGATCCTCTCAGCTCTTGGCTTTACTATTAAAGGTAACCGCTTAGGGCTTGGCACAGACCTATACTCCGGCCAAAAGACCCTCTGCGAGGAAAAGGGCTTTAAGTATATGAGGGATGAATCTTTCAAGTATTCGAGGTATTATGTGGAGAATTTTAGTTGAGAGATAGTGGAATTTTAGATATGTAAAAATGGTATCCAATATGGGTAGTCTTTTTATAAAAGTAACCATATTGGGTATTTGCTTTAAGCAAGATCAATAATTCTAAAACTGAATAAAGTGGGAAGTGAGAAGTGTTGAAACTTCTCACTTCCCACTTTATAATTATAATAAAAAAGGGTATTGGTATGAAATATATAACTTCTATGGAGATGGCAAATAGGATAGGGAAATCAAAGCGTTGGGTTACTGAGTGCTGCAGAAAAGGCATGGTTGAAGGAGCACGTATGGAAGGCTCGAGATGGATGATACCAGAAGATACTAAGTGGGAAGTGAGAAGTGAGACAAAAACACCACTTCCTATTGGAGTGTCTAATTTTGAATTGGCAATATCTGATTACTATTACGTGGACAAGACCCTACTTATAAAAGACTTAATAGACTACAGACCACAGGTGTCATTGTTCCTGCGTCCTAGAAGATTTGGCAAAACGCTCAACATGGACATGCTAAAGACATTTTTTGAAAAAAATGAGCAGGATAAAAGTGAACTATTTGTAGGAACAAATATATGGAAACAAGATAAAAAATATAGAAATGAGCAGGGCAAGTACCCAGTAATATACTTTACTTTTAAGGATGTAAAATATGCTACTTGGGAAGAAACGTTTATAAACTTGAAGAGTTTAATTCAAAATGAATATAAAAGGCACATAGATATATTAGAATGTGGATTTTTACATGAGGCAGATATAGCATTCTACAAAGAGGTAATGTCAGGTACCTTGGAAAATGCCTTATGGCCATCTACCCTTGGAAGACTGACAGAAATGCTTCATACTGCATCAGGTGTTACTGCTATGATACTTATTGATGAATATGATACACCTATTCATCAAGGACATATAAATGGTTATTATGATGAAATAATATCTTTCATGAGGAATTTCCTGTCAGGTGGATTGAAGGATAATGCTCATCTTGCCATGGCATTTTTAACAGGAATTCTTAGAGTAGCTAAAGAAAGCATTTTCAGTGGACTAAATAATCTTAATACTAATTCTGTGCTAGATGAAAGATACAGTGAATATTTTGGCTTTACTGAGTCTGAGGTAAAGAAAATACTTAAAGACTATGGTTATAGAGAGAAACTGGCGGATGTCAAAAAATGGTATGACGGTTATAGATTTGGTAAAACTGAAATATTCAATCCTTGGTCTGTATTGAATTATGTCGATTCAGAATGTAAATCCATAGCATATTGGCAGTCTACAGGTAGTAATGATATCATAGGCGAAATATTGAACAGTGGTGGAAATTCCGTTGTAGAGGAAATAAGATCATTACTCTTAGGTGAGACTAAAAAGGCATATATTGATACGTCCGTCATATATCCGGAGATTCAAAAGAATCCTTCTAGCATATACAGTTTTTTGTTGATGAGCGGATATCTTACTACGAATGATGCTGAGTTGCTTTTTGATGGTAACACTATGTGCGAGCTTAAAATACCAAATAAAGAGATTCAGATTGTTTATGAAAAAGAGATTATCAATCGTGCAGGAAGTCTGGTATCTCAAGAGACATCGATAAATCTCCAGGCAGCTCTAATGTCAGATGATGAAGAGAATTTACAAAAACTTCTGGAGAAATATCTAAAGGAGACTATAAGCTATCATGATGCAGCAGCCGAAGGATTTTACCATGGACTTGTTTTAGGGCTTACCGCAATGTTATACAATTATTATGAGATTTTATCCAATAGAGAAGCAGGAAATGGTCGTTTTGATATACGTCTCAAATCAAAAGATTCAAGTAAACCGCATTTTGTAATAGAAATCAAATCTATTACAGATGAAATTGATAGTAAAAAAGTAGACGATATACTTGCAAAAGAAGCGGATGATGCATTGAAACAGATCAATGATAAAGAGTATATAACCGGATTAACTGGTAAGGTTAGAAAAATCGGTGTTGCGTTCTGGAAAAAGAACTGCGCTGTAAAGACTGAAATATCATAAACTATTTATAGTGAAAGGGATACTAAGGAATGATGCTAAATAAAAGACAATTGCCTATTGGCATTCAGAGCTTCGAAAAACTTATAGATAATAATAATCTGTATGTTGACAAGACTGAGTATATATACAACTTGGCTCATACAGGTATGCCATATTTCTTGAGCCGTCCTCGCCGTTTTGGCAAGAGCCTTCTTCTTTCTACTATGAAAGCATATTGGGAAGGAAAAAAGGATCTTTTTAAAGGGCTTAAAATAGAGGAACTGGAGAGAGATAATCCTAATGCATGGCAATCATATCCGGTGTTTTATTTCGACTTTAACAAAGCTAATTTTGCTGAAGCGGGAGCCTTGGAAGCTATACTTGAAGTTCAGATTTCGGAATGGGAAAAGGTATACGGAGATACTACAAAAAATGCGCCACTTGGTGTAAGATTCGGGCAACTATTAACGGCTGCTTCAGAAAAGACAGGAAAGAGATGTGTTGTACTTGTAGACGAATATGATAAACCTCTGTTGGAAACAATGAACAATAGTGAACTTATAGAACATAATAAGGCTGTTTTTAAAGGCTTTTTCTCTGTTCTGAAAAGTGAGGATGCTAATATTCAATTTGTGTTTATAACAGGTGTTACAAAGTTCAGCAAAGTAAGTATATTCAGTGATCTTAATCAGCTCATGGATATCTCTATGAGTATGGATTATGCAGAAATCTGTGGAATTACCGAACAGGAGATCAGGGAGACTTTCGGCCTTGAGATAGAGAATCTTGCAGCTGAGCAAGATATGACTACAGAAGAATGTCTTAAAAAACTCAAATATGAATATGACGGCTATCACTTTCATCAAAAAGGGAAGGGAGTTTATAATCCATATAGTCTTTTGAACGCACTGTATAACAGGGAATTTGATGCATACTGGTTTGAAACAGGAACCCCCACTTTTTTGGTAAAAAGATTGCGAAATATGAATTTTGATGTAAGAAAGTTTAGTGATAAAACTCTTTATGCCACTAAAGATATGCTAAAGGATTATAGAGATGACAATTTGGATGTGGTGCCGCTTTTATATCAAAGTGGCTATCTTACTTTAAAGGGTTATGATATTCAGAAGGCAGTATATACATTGGGATTTCCTAATAATGAGGTAAAGACAGGCTTGTTGAAAAGTCTTTTCCCGATATAAATGATATGAACTATTCAGCTCCTTATGCTGCTGATAAGAGAACACTCTATAAGATTGGTGTAAATTTTAACTCAAAAACAAGGCAACTGGTTGAGTGGAAGGTGGAAGAGTAAAAGTTTATTGTAAACGGCTCCAGAAGATAGGGATTTCAACAGTTTTATTGAAATCCTCCTCTTCTGGGGCTTTTTTTTAAACGATTTTTTTGACTCAACATATCAAAATACAACCTTTAAGATATATCATTATTCTTAATTCTCGTTTCCCAAGTTTCACGTAGTTGAATAATAAAGAATGATAAACAATGATAAAAATATATAAAAATAATAAACGTGTATAAAGAAATTATCAAATGATAAATATCAAGCAGCAAGGCATCAATAAAGAGAGATGTGAAGGAGTGAATTATCAGCAAATGATAAGAAATTTGTATATGGAGTAGCTATTTCAAAAACTGGAAAGGCCGCTGATATTAAAGAAGCTATAGGCATGTCCAGTAATGAATATGCGCCTTATAGGGATAGGATAGTCAAAAAAGGCATATTAGATGGTAGCGAGAGAGGAACTCTAAAGTTCATATTACCGCTCTTTGAGGATTACGTAATAAGTACTTATGATGACCTGGAACAAATTTAGTGCGTCCCAGCTATCCGTGCTGCGGGCGGCGATTGAAAAGGGAAAATTAAGCTCGCCGCCTGAATAAAGTCAGGAACTCCCCCGACACCCCGGCCAGAAAAGAAGTCTGATTGGCCGCGCCCGGTTCCCGACACCTTCCCCAAAGCAGCGCCCTCTGGGCTTATGATTAGAGTTCTTTTTTCAGTAGCTCCTGGCTATTGATCATCACATCAAGCAGCAAGTCATTAAAGTTAATAAGAAAGTCAAATACATACATATCAGAAAGACCGCTCAGGGCAGTTATTTCAGGGATGCTCAGCTTCACATCCCAGGTAAGAGGGTATGGAGCATCCGGATCAAGGGTCTTGATGGTCATGTACACCTTGCATGCTCTTTTGTTGGTTTCGCGCTTTGCTTTTCCTAAAATGTCACTTTTATCCATAGTCGCCTCCTGTAAGTAAGATATTAGGTTTTGGGTTACAAAAAGTGGTGATAATTGCCGGATACCAGCTGGATGGAAGAAAACGCTTCCATCCTTATTTTTACACTGGTACATGGAAACGTCAAGGTGTTTTTATCGATTTTCAAATTATTCTGTGTATGTTAGCATATTAGTAGTCACACTTCGTATCTGCGAAGAAAACGGATTATTTAAAGGAGGTATGTATCGATATGAACAAAGTAGTTGTTGCGGGCGGTGGTGTATTGGGGACACAGATCGGTCTTATGTGCGCTTATACAGGTCATGATGTAACATTATGGCTAAGAAGCGAATCTTCTGTCGGCAGGACCACGCCAAAGATCGAACGTTACAGGAAGTCAATGCTTGATGACCTTGCTGCAGCTAAAGCCCTGATCGGCAATCCATTAGGAAAGCTCCTGTATCCAAAGGGCCTTATAAAGAGCTGGGATGGCATTACTGCAGAGGCTATTGATGAACTAGTAAGTCAGGGCGAAAAGAACATGACTGACAACATCCATATAGAGCTTGATATGGCAAAGGCTGTAAAAGGCGCAGATATCGTAATTGAATCCATGGCAGAAAACCCTGAAGCCAAGATATCAGTCTATGAACAAATGAAAGATCTACTGGAACCGGATACCATACTTGTTACAAATTCATCAACACTTCTTCCAAGCATGTTTGCTGAGCACACAGGAAGGCCTGAGAAGTATCTTTCACTTCATTTTGCCAACACCATATGGAAGAACAATACTGCAGAGATAATGGGACATCCAGGAACAAATCCGGAAATTTACAATAAAGTTGTTGAATTCGCTTCCGAGATCAACATGGTTCCACTGCAGCTACATAAGGAACAGCCGGGTTATATCCTTAATTCCATGCTTGTTCCGCTTCTTACATCTGCACAGACTCTTTGGGCAAAAGAGGTTGCTGATCCCGAGACAATAGACCTTACCTGGAGACTTGCTACCGGCGCTCCCAAAGGACCTTTTGAGATCCTAGATATCGTAGGACTTGAGACGGCGTACAACATCAACCAGATGAAGCCTGAAGCAAAGGATGAGTCCTCTGTTACATATAAGATTGGTAAGCTCCTAAAAGAGAAGATTGATAAGGGTGAGACAGGAATAAATGCCGGAAAAGGCTTTTATGATTACAATAAATAAGCGTATAGTCACGGCCTTTGATCCATGAGAGGGTTAGGCATAAGGAGCAGCCATGAAGGAACAGATCCGGAAAGCGTTTCTGAAGAAACCGAAAAGAACACTCCCGAAGGAGAGGTTGCCAGCGAATATATGAAGAACCTTCTTGAAGGCGGATCAGTTTACCTTGAATATGACTCCGAGCTGACGGATACCTACGGCCGGACTCTGTGCTATGTTTACCTTCATGATAAGGAAACAATGGTAAACGAGCTTCTTGTAAGGAATGGCTATGCCAGGACTCTTACAATTAAACCAAACACAAAATACCGGGAAAGGCTGTATGCAGCGGAGGTCTCTGGTTACATAGATAAAGCTGCAGTCAATGGATTGCTGCGCTCGCTGAGGCATCATTGACAGCATCATTATTCTATGTAAGCTGGCACCCAAGGCAGCAATGGCTGCCCTTGTCACACAAGACGCAACCAAAACCAATGTAACGCATGGTTATTTCATTCCGATGATATTTGGCCAGTATCACCCGATGCTAACATTATTTCACTTTCATATTCTAAGGGCGTATCTTTTGACGATACGCTCTTTTTATATGATCAAAAACGGTAATAAAAAAACATCATTCTATAAACGAGATACCATTTGTATTATTTAAACAAAAGTGCTACAATTAATATCACTAAGTGTAACACACTTAAACAGTACATATCGAGACAGTTATTTAATGCAACAGAGTAAAATTGTAATGTTGAGGGGCTTATGATGATATTCGACAGTATTAACGTAGCTAAAAGGGGTATTACTCCATAATATAAAGCACTATCAAAATGATACGTATTATAGCATCCGAAGAACATGCTATGGACGCGTTATTTTGATAGTGCTTTTTGTATAAAAATAAGGCTTAAGGTGGATCTGGTAAATGGCTATATTAAATATCGCAATGTTTATTATCCCAGCCATTTTCTCTGTTATAATCCACGATTACCTAAGGCATGGTGAAGTACCAGCCAGAAAAAAGACTATTTTATTCCTTGTCTACATCATCCTGATTAATTTGATCACCTACTGCATATCTTATCTCAGAGGAGTAAAGGACTTCAATTTTGAAGAGATGACATTGTCCTACCGCTTAAAATACATGGGACTAGGATGTGTGCTTGGATTTGTAATGTCTTTTATTGTCTGTCTGTTTACGGAGGATATCATCACAATAGGAAGACTAATACTGATGGATACAATTAATATTGCTTTTGTTACAAATATTAGATTTTGGAAATATACATATATAGCTATTTATTCCTTACTCGAGAATCGTGATCAAAAAAGAACTTATGATATATATATAGTGGCAGAAGAGGTAAGAAGTATAGATATTTGCGATATGCAGAAGCTGATTGACAGTTATGTAAATGTTAATCTTAAAATTTTAAATCCTGAATCTTATGTAAAAGATTATGAATTCTACGTTTTAGGGCATTTTTCGAAAGAAACCTATTACAGACTGGTTTTACCGAATCTGCTACCAAGTATTTCAAAGGTGCTATATCTGGACTCTGACATTATAGTTAAAGATGATGTTTCAAAAATCTATGATATTGATATTGAAAATAATCTTTTGGCTGCTTGTGAAGATCCTGATACTGCAGGACTCTATAATGGTTATCAACCGGATAAAAAGGAATACATGGACTCAGTGCTACGACTTAGCAATCCGTATTCATATTTCCAAGCAGGTGTTCTTCTTATGAACCTAGAACAATTTAGGAAAGATTTCACCGTAGAGGAAATTTTGGAATATTCCACATCGCAGAAGTTTCAGTTGTTAGATCAGGATATCCTTAATCATCTGTGCGAAGGAAGAGTGAAATATATTGATATGTCTTGGAATTTGATGGTGGATTTTGGCTATATAAGGCGTAAATGCATTATTTCGAAAGCACCTAGCTATCTTATTGAAAAATATGATAATGCAAGACAAAAACCAAAGATAATACACTACGCAGGTCCTGAAAAGCCATGGTATTACCCGGAAATGGATTTTGCGGTTGAATTTTGGAATGTGGCAAGGAAGACGAAGTATTATGAAACTATTCTTTGGAATATGTCACAGCACGCTGCGGATGAAGTGCAAAAATGGCATGAAAAGCAAATTAAACATCCAGTAAGGGATAATATAGAAAAATTCAGGGTGTTTACGTTAAAAATCGTGCCCAAAGATAATAAAGTCAGAGTTGCATTAAAAAATGCTGTAAAAAAGGCTTTGAAGATTGATGACAAAACGAAAAGCAAAGGGGATGATTGGATGCCTGAAATACCAAATATTTATCGGAAGGAAATATGAAAATATGAAATTGCTTGATGTATTTAAAAGAAATATTTTTTATATTGTTATGATTACGATGATTGGTTGGATTGTAATTTTACATCAAGCAGTATTTATGCACTTCGATGATTTTGGATACGGAAGTCTTACATATAATTATTCGCTAGGACAACCAGGGACAGATTGGACTATTAGCGAATTATATGATTTTCTCAAATACCATTATCTGAACTGGGGGGGAAGAGTGCTGTTTTATGGAATACTTTGTTTGGCTTGTAAAGAGCAGCTTTTCATTCAATATCTTCAATCATTTATTTTTATCGGAATTATATTATTTACATACATTTTAGTAAGACGAGAAAAAAGGGATTTTACGAGACTTGTAATAGTATATGCCTTTTTTATGAGTGTTGGTGCTTATACTGCTAGCGATGGAGTCTACTGGTATTCTGCTTCTGCAGGGTACGTTTGGCCATTTTTTTTCCTTTTTTTAGGAATGATTTGTTTGATAGGAGATAAAAGTATTATGCAATTTTTATCACCTATTTTTTGGTTTATGGCAGGTTTTTCATATGAACAGATAGCTGTGGCTGTTTTTATATTTTGTGTTCTAAATATTTTTGTTGAACATTATTATGATAAAACTGATATTAAACACTTTATTTCTTACATTAGCGGGATGACAGGAAGCATTATAGAATTGACAGCACCAGGAAACTTTGCAAGGGCGGATAGCAATGAAGAGTTTATGAGCCTTTCATTGTTGAAAAAAATACAATCAACACTTCCTTATATTTTAGAAATAAATTTTGGAAGTGATTGCTTATATAGAATATTGATATATTCATTTATACTCCTGCTTTTAGGGAGTTACTGGATTTCTAAGATTAAATGGCTATTACCATGTAATATTATTTCGATTGTAGCTGTACTTGCTTTTACGAATACAAATACACTTGGCACAAATACAATAGTGATTAGATTCATGTTTGTTGTATTATTGATTTTTGAAACTTCCATGTATTTATGGGAAAAAAGAGAATTGTTTTGGCTTATCTTATTTTGGGGCGGAGTAGCAAGTCAAGGCATGTTGTTGATTTCACCGGTGGTTTTGCATAGATCGTCTATTTCATTTGTGTTTATTTCTAATGTTGTATTTATGAGAATTATGAATGCAGAAATTGAGGATGTATCAGGCATTTATTTAAAAAAATATTTGTTAAATGCCATCATAATTGTTTGCATTTTGAATGCAATGTATATTACGAACGGATATTATAAAAACTATGCTATTAACATTATGAATAGAAAAGAGTTGGAATGCATATCACAGCAAATGACGCAGGGTGATAGCTGTGAATATATACAATTGAAAAAACTTAATGATGATAAATTTTCTACATGTATGCCTTATCAAGATGGTTATGAATTTATTGAAAATGGAATTAAAGCTTATTACGAAATTCCTTATGAGACGAAAATTGTGTGGAATTAAGGAGAAATATTATTTTTTATGATGGAAATGAAAGAAAGTGTAGATGTAATTATTCCAACTTATAATGGCAAGGAAATATTAATAACGCTTTTAGATAGTTTGAGGACTCAAGATTATGCTGGGAAAATTAGGGTAATAATTGTGGACTCCGGTAGTACCGATGGAACGGTTGAAATGGTTTCAAAGTATGATAAGTTATCAATCAAACTAATTAGAATTGACAATAAGCATTTTACACATTCTTATTCCAGAAACCTTGGCGCAGAGCAATCTAGTGCAGATATATTATTATTTATGACTCAAGATGCAATTCCTGAGGATGAAAAATGGCTAAGTAAGATGATTGAACCATTGGGAAAAGGATATGTAGCTGTATCTTGCGCTGAAGACACAACTGATTGTCCTGATCTTTTTTATAAGATAGGCTCCCATTTTTACCAAAAAGATATAGGAATATTGAATCAGGATATAGAGTGTAGCTATAGCCAAGGAATGTCAACAGCTGAAATTAGAAAAAACAGTTCACTTAATGACATTGCATGCTTAATAAGACGGGAAGTATTTGAAAGATACAAATACAGAGGTGATTATGCTGAGGATCTTGATTTAGGAAAAAGGCTAATTATGGATGATTATAAGTTGAAATTGTTGGGGACTGTTCATGTAATGCATTATCATGACAGAACTGCATACTACTATATGAAACGCCAATATGTTGAGACAAAGGCAATTTGGAATATTCTTGGCAGGAATCAGTGCGATTACCCAGTATTAAGTAATATACAAATATCATGGTTAATATGTCAGTCATATATTAGCGTATATATTGTACAAGAAATTCTAAACAAACTTCCAATTCATTTTCGTAATAAGGAAATAGAAGTTAAAATACGCCTTTTTTTATTTAGACAACTATTAAAAATAATAGAAAAAAGGCATTTTAATGAAAACAAAATATCTGAAATATGTGAGAAGTATAGGAGTAAGGCTTCATTAGATGGCGATATTCAAAGAATTATGGAAAATGAAAAAGATAATTATAATGCTTCATGGTTTGCTAGAAATGCTATAATGGACATTAGAGGATATTTAAAATATCGATTTGAAAAGTATGCTATAATAGATAACATACACACAGAAAAATTGGATTCTGTTATTTTTTCATGTATTATCAAAGAACTGTCTCGCATTATTGGTGGATACCTGGCTAGAGCAGATGAAAATGATTATTTTATTTGGGAAAAATCAATTACTAAAATCTAAAGCTTTTTGTTATAAATCTTATGTTGGGCGGGGAAACATATAATGACAGAAGAAATCTTATTTAGTGATATACCTCAGCAAAAAAAAATAAATGCTTCTATTGCAGTGCAACTGCATCTTTATTATGTTGATCTACTGGATGAATTCTGTGAATACTTCAATAATATTCCGTTTAATTTTGATTTATACATTTCGTGTAGAGAAAACACTGATCATACATCAATCATAAAAAGAGCCTCCACAATTAAAAATGTAAAAGATATTGTTGTTAAGGATACACAAAACAAGGGACGTGATATTGCTCCCGTTTATGTTCTATTTAGAGAAGAGCTAGAAAAGCATGACTATTTTCTTCATGTGCATTCCAAAAAATTAATGTATAGAGGAAATGAGCAACTTAGTTGGAGAAGAGGGCTATTGGAAGGCGTACTTGGCTCGTCTGATTTGATCAGAAAAATATTTTACTTATTTGAAAATAGTAAATCTAAAGTAGGATTATTTTTTCCTGAAACCATAGAATTGCCGCTTATGGCTCATGGATGGCTTAGAAATGAACAGCTTGGTAAAAGATTGCTTGAAGAATTTGGATATCATTTCGATGAAGATTTGTTTAATTACCCTGCAGGGAGTTTCTTTTGGGCAAAAACAGACTCTTTAAGACCATTATTTGACAGACATTTTTCTTATGATGATTTTCAGGAAGAAAAAGGGCAGACGGATGGCACATTGGCACATGCTTTAGAACGAGTTGTTGCATATGTTTGTAGAGGAAATGGATACACACTGGCAATTGGAGATAGACACGATAAAATGGTGAGACTTGGCGAAAGTAATAAGATATACAGGCCATATTTTAATGCTGATATCGAAGACGTATGCGACGAATTAAAGAGATATCATGTCGTTTCATTTGATATATTCGATACGCTCATTACAAGAAAAATATATGAACCGGATGATATTTTTATGATAATGCAGGAAATCATAGATAAAAGATACGGCATTATGTGTGATTTTTTTGCAGCAAGAAAAGAAGCAGAAAAACGAGCTAATGAGAAATATGGAATAAAAACAAGTATAGATGAGATTTATGAATTCTTACCGCAAATCATAAAGGTAAATTCTGATGTTGCAAATGAAATAAAAAAAATAGAGATTGAATTAGAAATTGAATTTGCTGTACCAAGGAAAGAAGTAATAAAAGTATATGATGAACTTAAGAGAATAGGTAAGAGAATTATTCTTACCAGCGATATGTATATTCACACAGAGACTATAAAACGTCTTTTGGAAAAGTGTGGGATTGATAGTGGATATGAAGCTGTTTATGTGTCTTGCGAAGTTGGAAGAAGAAAAGACGATGGCAGTATGTGGAAGTACCTGAAAGAACAATATGAAGGCGCAAATATCATTCATGTTGGAGATAATCTTTGCTCAGATATACAACTTGCCGGAGATGTTCTAAAGAGCACGTATTACGTGATGAATCCAAGAACAGCATTTAAGATGTCTGATATTTATAAGACATATGAAGGAGCTATACAGCATAGGAATTTATCATCTTCATTGCTATTAGGGAAAGTTATAAATGAACTTTTGTACAACGACCCATTTTCGATGAGGATGAATGCATGTCCTGTTATTAGAGTTGGGTATACAGCTGGAGCTATTATGGCTGGCAGTATTTTTACTCTTTTTATGCAATGGCTGTGTATAAATAGCAAAGAAAGTGATGTCTTACTTTTTCTGTCAAGAGAAGGATATGCTCTGCAAAAATTTTATCAGGCTTATTACAGAGGAAAAGGGATAAAAGAAAATAAGAATATTTATTTCCTTACATCCAGACGTGCTGCTTCTGTTGCAGCACTACGATGTGTTGATGATATGGAAATGCTTTTCGACCAGGATTTTGATGGCGATTACAAGACACTTCTAAAAGAACGGTTTGGAATAGAATGTTCTGACAGATTATTAGCTGAAAAGGAAGTACATTTACCGGAAGAAAAGTCAGAAGTAAAAAAAGAACTTGAGCCATATTTTGAAAAGATTCTTGAACATGCGAAAGAAGAAAGAAAAACATATCTTAATTATATAAATGCTAATCTTAGCGAAAATGAGATTGATAGTGCGGTGTTGATTGATCTTGGGTATTCCGGGACTATTCAGTATTATTTATCTAAATTATTGGATACAAAAGTAGCAGGTTTATATATGTGCACAGGTAGCAATGTTAGACCATTACTTTTGGGATGTGAGACAGAGTCAATTTATAAATTTGACTATAAGAATTATCAGATGTCTTATTTACAAAAAGATTCAACACTATTGGAAGCTATATTGGAGGCACCGTATGGGCAATTGATATCGTTTTCTGATAATGCTGAACCACTTTATAAGCCCTTTAAAGAAGTTGGATATGAAGTTGTGCAAATGCAACAGGGAATATGTGATTTTATAGAGGATTTCGGACGATTAGAGGCAGTACTGGGACTGGATTTACTTATAGATTCTAAGATAGCACTGGAAATTTTAAAGGTATCAAGTCACAAAGATATATTTGCTGAAAACGTTTTGTCACAGCTTAAGGTTGAAGATGGATATTGCCTTGGTGGTGAACTTCATTTTTCAAGATGTGGTGGAAGGTATCTCATAGTAGATGGCAAAAAATTATCTGTAGCTGACCATGTCGTTAGGATGAATGATATAGCTAATGTAAATAGACCGGTAAGAAAAAATCTACAGGATAACCACTATGAACTATATGTTTTTCTGAGAAAATGCAAAGGCTTGCTAACAGGACATGGATTTAAGGTTGTTGGAGAACTGTAACTAATTGAAAGTATAGGATTTAGGATAAGCGAATATGTCAAACTATGATTATGAGATGGATTTTTCATCTTATTCATCAACTGGAATAATATTTAATAAAATAGATAGAAAATCAACTGTATTAGAGTTTGGTTGTGCTAACGGTAGAATGACCAGAGCAATGAAGGCTGTTCTTGATTGTAAGGTATATATAGTTGAGCATAGCCAAGGCGCGTATGATGAAGCGATATGCTTTGCTGAAGATGGTATTTGTGATGATATACAAACATATTCTTGGTATGAAAAGTTTAAAGATATAAAGTTTGACTTTATTCTTTTTGTAGATGTACTTGAACATTTGACGTTAGCAGAAGATGTTTTAAAAAAGGCAGCAAAGCTACTTTCTGAAGATGGAAAAGTACTTATTTCTATTCCGAATCTTACTCATAATGATGTGATTATTAAGCAAGTAAATGATTCAATTGATTATTTGGATTATGGTCTTTTAGATAGTACTCATGTCCATTTTTGGGGACTTAATAACCTTGAACCTTTGGCAAAATACTGTGGCCTTCAGTTAAATAAGGTCGAAGGAACATACAAGCAAACAGGAACGACAGAACAAGCCTGTGATCTGGATAATGTCTTAATAGAAGATGCTTTGCGTCAGAGAAAATGTGGTGATATATATCAATTTATTATCACAATGTCTAAGGAAAAAGTAGAAGGAAATGTTTATGAACTGTTATCGCCTACAGTTAATAGTCATATATATATTGATACAGGTAATGATTTTAATGCACAGGAATGTATTACTTTTCAATCGCAACTAGTGGATAAAGATACATATAACGCACACTATGTTTTGAGCGATGTGGATAATGTATCAAGAATAAGGTTTGATCCTATAGAAAAACAGCCATGTAAATTGAATAGAATATCTATTATGCAAGGTATGGATGAAACAGAATTGGAATTCTCAAATCATATTCAAAAAGATGACAATATAATATTTTTGGATGATGATCCTATGATTGTTTCAAAGGAGATAGTTGGAAGTGCATCCGTGGTTATAGATGCTGTTTTTGAGGTAGGAGAAAAATATATCGATAGTGTTGTGTCTGGGCTGATCAATACAAGGAAAAGTTTAACTCAATATACCGAGGAACTTATTGTTAAAGACAGTGAGATTACAAAGTATAGGCAGGATATGGAAAAGGCTCTTGCTGCCAAAGAATATGAAAATGCTTCGCTGAAAGAAGAAATGGAAAAAAACACTGTAGCTAAGAATAATGAGATAAATATTCTTAAAGATAAAGAACTGAAGAATAAAGAGACTATTGAGCAGTTAGAAAGAAAGAATAGAGAAAACAAGCATAGAATCAGCGCACTTGAAAACGATTGCAAAAGTTTAAAAAGAGAGAATGAAAAAAATAAGAATGAGGTAATAGGACTTCAAGAGATGATTAGAGCAAGTAAAGCTTGCGAACTTGATTTAAGAGTTTTACTGAGTAAAAAAGAAATGATACTTGCCCAGAAGAATACTAAATTAATAGATAACGAAGAATCATTAAGTAGAATTGAAGCTATTTTACAAGAAAAAGAGAGAATATTAACTGAAAAGGATAACCTAATTCAAGCGCATGAAAGACAATTAGGATATTACAGAAGCTTATGGTATACGAAATTTAGACATTTTATTGGAGAAATTTATAGGAAGATGAGAGCGGCAAAAAATGATTTCTAGCATGGGAATAAAAAAGAGAGTAGCAACTGTTTGCATAGCTATATTAGCAATATCAATAAATGTTTTTTTTCTTAGGTCAAATTACATAATAGGCGGGGATAAAGCTAAGTTTTCTTATAGACTATTTTTGTGTCTGATAGTGGATTTCGCAGCTGTTTTTTGTATTTGTAATCTTGAAGAACTTTTTAGAATCCCATTGGATATATACAAAGACAGAGAAATGTTTTGGGATTTGGTACGAAATGATTTTCAAGCAAAATTTGCTGGTTCAGTATTTGGCATATTTTGGGCATATGTACAGCCTGTTATAACAATGATTTTGTACTGGTTTGTGTTTCAAGTGGGACTTAGGGCGGGAGCTGTAAGTGATTATCCGTTTGTCTTGTTTTTAATGTCAGGTCTTGTACCATGGTTTTACTATTCGGAGGCATGGAATGGGGCAACAACAAGTCTATTGGAATATAGTTATCTTGTGAAAAAAGTTGTATTCAATGTCGGGATATTACCTGTTTTAAAAGTTATATCAGCTTTATTTGTTCATGTTTTTTTCTTGGCTTTTTTGATGGTATTTTGCTTTTTTTACGGATATAGCCCCAGCATCTTTTCATTGCAGCTATTGTACTATATTTCTTGCAATATTGTGCTTGCACTTGGGATTTCATATATTACTGCTGCTTGCACTGCATTTTTTAGGGATATGGCACAAGTTGTTGGAATAGCGTTAACTATAGGCATTTGGATTACCCCGATAATGTGGAATCCTGAAATAACTATTGAAAGTGGATTTCAATTGATATTTAAAATAAATCCAATGTATTACATTGTGGATGGATTTAGGGATTCGATGCTCAAAAAGGTGTGGTTTTGGGAAAAACCAGAATGGACTCTGTACTTTTGGATTTTTAGCATTGTTATTTATATCTGTGGAGTAAAGATGTTCAATAGATTAAAAATTCATTACGCTGATGTTTTGTAGGACAGAGATTATGGGAGAAACAAGAGTAACGGTTAGTCATGTGACTAAGATATACAAAATATATGATACCCCCAAAGATAGATTTAAAGAAACAATGGGGATAGGAAAAAATAAGCAATATCACAAAGATTTCTATGCACTTAAAGATGTTTCTTTTTCTGCCAGTGAAGGTGAGATTGTAGGAATAATTGGTAGAAATGGTTCTGGAAAATCCACAATCCTAAAAATATTAGCAGGCGTTCTTCATCAAACCGATGGTGAAATCATTGTTAATGGAAAGGTTGCAGCACTTCTTGAATTAGGGGCTGGTTTTAACCCTGAGTATACAGGAAGGAAGAACATATATCTAAATGCATCCATGATGCGTATAAGCCATGAGGAAATAGAAAAAAGAGTACCGGACATTATATCTTTTGCAGATATAGGAGAATTTATAGATCAACCTGTAAAAACATATTCAAGTGGTATGTTTGTGAGACTTGCTTTTTCAGTAGCAATTCATGTTGATCCGGATATTTTGATTGTTGATGAAGCATTAGCGGTAGGTGATACACGTTTTCAAATGAAGTGTATGGATAAGTTTACTGACTTTGTTGAGGCTGGAAAGACTATTCTTTTTGTTACTCATGACGTTAATGCGATTAAACGTTTTTGTAACAGAGCTATCTGGCTTAATTCAGGTAGCCTTATTATGGATGGAAATACAGATTATGTGACGGATAAGTATTCTGATTATTTAAAAAGTGATTTATCAATAGAGGAATTTTTAAAGCAGGATGAAACTGAACAACCAAGTAGGAAGATTGAGTATGATCTTTCAAAAATAGATATTGTAGATATTCATGAACTTCATGTTTTTGATAGTTCAGGAAGAGAACAGAAGGATATTGTACATGGAGATAGAATCAATTTGAAGGTCAGTTACATCGTTGGTGATGACACAATAGAGAATCCTGTTCTTGGCGTTGCCATAAGAAGAATTGATAATGAGTATGTATGTGGCATCAACACAAAGCTTGATGGATTTTCCATACCGTGGGAGTTAGGTTATAACGAAATAACACTAGTGTATGATAGTTTTGATTTAGTGGGCGGTGAATACTATTTCGATGTTGGAATAATGGACAACACCGGAATGATAAATTTGGATTATAGGACTAAGATACATAGCTTTTTTGTAAAGATGGACTATATTGCAGAAGGTATTGTTGTTTTAAAGCATTCTTGGGGTTGAGGAGAATAACTATGTGGACAAAGAAAACTACTGACATTAGCATTGTTGATATAAATGATTTACAAGAGTCTGAGGATTTGATCTTAAATATTGATGGAGTAGAAGCGGATTTTAAAAGCATAACAATTTGGGGATGGGTTATAAATAAAAATGAAGAGAAAACAGAGGATGCTTTATGGTATTTGATTTTTTCAGATATCAATGGTTTTTGTATTGAGGCTCCAATACACTTGTATAGAAGAAATGATGTAGTTGAATTTTATAAGAATGAAAATTTTCTGTATTCAGGGTTTGAATGTGTTATTGCAAGAAAGTGCTTAAGGCTTGATTTATTTGAATATAGGGTGGGCATTAAGTTTAAAAGTGGTGATAACAAGATATTAATAAAGTGGGGAGATATACTTGAAATTAAGTCACTTAGAAATGAACACCAGTTTGATTCATGTAGCTATTCGAAGATATCACAATTTACGACTATATTAAAAAATACTCCTGTACAGTGGGGGATTGATGAGTTTGGATATAATGAAGAAAATGATTGTTTTTGTATCAGGGGATATGCGTTTAGAGAGAATGAACCTGATTATCATTTGGAGAAAATGATAATTTTGGTTAACAAGGATAAGAAGGCATTTGAATTTGAAACGTATATACAGGAAAGGCTAGATGTAAGTAAAGCTTTTCCTAATGAACATTTCATAAATGGCTCAGGTTTTATCTGCTGTATTCCAAATTTTGATGTCTTAGAAGAGGAATGTATTGCATTTCTGCGAATTAGAAATCGTTTTACTAAAGAAGTTCAGGATATTGAATTAGGATACTGCTTTGAAAAAAATAAGGTTATTGAAGCACGACGAGTTTCTAAGAGTAAGAAAATATATGATGCTAGTTTATGTTATCGATATAATACAGAAAAAAATCTTATACCTACAAAATGGATAGATATGTATCCAAATCAATATAAAATATCTATTATTGTCGCGATTAAATGGGATGAATGTTTACAAAAAGTGATTTTTAAAGCAATTGATTCTGTGCTAGGACAGAAATACAAGAATATTGAACTCATACTTGTTGTAAATTCTGAAGACAATGATTTGATAAATAGAATAATTGAACGAAAAGATGAGCGTATTGAGATTGTAAAAGTAAATGGTCAAATGCACATAGAAAAATATTGGGAGAGAGGAGTTGGAAAAGCAAGTGGGGATTATTTGGGAATAATGGAACAGGAAGCATTTTTGGACGAGAATGCATTATTGTATGTCGTAGAAGTGGCAAATGAGTATCCTAACGCTACTCTTATCACAATGAGAGAGGATGTTTTTTATTGTGATAAATATCAATTTAATGATGATAAAGAGGGAATTGAAGGTTTAATTGGAGGAAAAGATAAAATTTTATATTTTTCTTTGTTCCCTAAAAACGAAGTAAAAGAAGCAGTGTTTAATACATTAGAGTGGGCTAAAGCACAGAAGAAAGATAATATTAAAGTGATTCCGAAGAATCTTTATCATATTAATCCAGTAAAGGATTTATGGGATAGAAAAACAAACGTAAGGTGTCTTGCATTCTACTTGCCACAATATCATAGAATCCCAGAAAATGATAAGTTTTGGGGCGAAGGATTTACTGAATGGGACAATGTGAAAAATGCACATCCTTTGTATAAAAACCATAAGCAACCTAGAATACCAGATAAATTTCTGGGCTACTATGACTTAGGCGATTGTACAGGAGATGATGTGCAAAAGAAGCAAATAGAATTGGCGAAAAAGTATGGATTATCTGGTTTTTGTTATTATTTTTACTGGTTTGATAATGGCAAAAGATTACTTGAAAAACCTTTAGACAGGCATGTGAAAAACAAAGATTGGGATTTTCCATTCTGCCTGTGTTGGGCGAATGAAAATTGGACAAGATCTTGGGATGGACTAGAAAAAAATATTTTGGTACCACAAACATACTTGGAAAATTGGGAAGAACAGTTTGCTAGAGACATAGTTCCTTATATGAAGGATGAAAGATATATAAAGGTTAATGGAAAACCATTCTTACTTATATATAATATCGCTGATTTAAAGAAACCTTATGAATCAATAAATAAAATTCGAGAAGCTGTATGCAAATATGGAATTTCTCAAATTCATATATCAGTAGTAAGACGGACACTTGATGCAAGCGAGAGGGAATTAACAAACTACAGTATTGATTCGTTAACTGATTTTCCACCACATCTTGTGGGACAGGTTGGCATAGATATTGATGACTACAGTAATTATGGGCTAAGCCCAATCCAAGTAAAAGATTATAGAAAAGCATGTGAATTTCATGCAAATATGAAAAGACAACCATATACATATTTCAGAACAGCAATACTAAAATGGGACAATACTGCACGTAAAGGTGATAAGGGTTTTATCTTTGAGAACTTTTCGTATGATGAATATAAGAAATGGTTATATGGGATAAAGAGATACACTATAAGACAAAACATGACAGGTGAGGATTTGCTTTTTATTAATGCATGGAATGAATGGGCAGAAGGCACCTACCTAGAACCTGATGAGGATGATGGATTTAGAGCACTTGAAACAACTAAGGAAGTGTTGGAGATGATTTAAAAATGAGCAAAAGTATATCTATCATAGCACCTGCTTACAATCATGAAAAATATGTGGGAAGGTGTTTGGAGTCTATTAGCGAACAAGACTACAATGACATGGAACTAATTATTATAGATGATTTTTCTAAAGACGCTACTCCAGAAATTATTGATTCATATGTAAAAGATACTAAATTCAATAAACATTTTAAGCAGGGAATTACATTTATTAGGCATGAAACAAATAAAGGAGCATTCTTTAGCTTGAATGAAGGGCTAAAGAAAGCAAAAGGAGATTTTGTTACCATGATAAATACAGACGATTATTATGGTTCAAACAGATTTAATAAATTAGTTAGTGCATGTGAAGAATATGGAACAGAATTTGTATTTGGAGGTGTAAATGTCATAGATCAAAATGATGAGCAGGTTGATGAGGGGTATGGTAAAGCATTAATGAAATATCAAAATTTAATACCTAAGTGTCCAACAGTTTCTATGGCCTTAACAAGAGGAAATGGTACTATTAGTACTGGAAATATGTTGTTTACTAAACGTCTATACAATCAACTTAAAGGATTTGCGAATTACAAATATATTCATGATTGGGATTTTGCATTAAGGGCCTCTTTAGAGGTGGAACCAGTATTTGTAAAAGATGCAATTTACAATTATAGGGTACATACGGGAAATACTATTGCAGAAATTTCAAATGATAGATCAATGACTGACGCGCTTGAAAAACCTGAAGGAGAAAAGACTTTGGGAATGAATCCGCTAATTAAACATTTTATGGCTATACTAAGCGGGGAATTTAGAAATAAAAAAATACCAGATAGAGATATATGGGATTATTTTGTTAAATACAAAAAATACTACAATGATGATGATGACATATTATGGGCATGGAACGAGGCAAATAGAATCGTTGAGAGATTACAATAGTCCAGCGGTGTGATGTCAAGTGATAAAAAGTGAAAAAGTCTTGCTTTTTATGCTTTTATCCCAAAAAAGAAAGAACAACCACCTAAGCCCTGTCGACCAGTATTTTTAAATGAGCAGGGCGGGCTCATCAGCATAGTAGATAGCCCTACTTATGCTGAACGATATAGGCGTTTGTCTTTCAGCAGTCGAAAGACTAATCGCACAAGTTTACGGGCAGTTAATGCGAGTGCACGTTTGTGTTGGTATCTGTTCACCTCTTTGTATTTACGGTGATAGAAGTCGCTGTATTCCTTGTCGCATCTTACAAGTGATAAGGCTGCTTCGCACAGATAATACTTTAAAAAGCGGTTACCAGATGGTACGAGTCTTGTTGTTTCAGACTCAAATCCACCTGATTGATATTGCCTCCATGCAAGGCCTGCATATTTGGCAAGCTGAGATTGGTTTTCAAAACGATTGATATCACCTATTTCAGCTATTATACCGGCCGAGTATACAGGACCAATTCCAGGAACAGATATCAATACGTTTGGTAAGAGTTCCATCTGAGCTTTGATTGCTTTGTCGAACTCTTTGATTTGAGATTCCAATGCCTTCATTGAGGTTATGGATATAGAAAGCACCTGATTAACGGAGTCATTTACCGTCTTGGGTAAACGGTAGGAACTCCTGGCAGCTTTCTGAATGGCTTTGGCTACTGCATCGGGATCAGGAAAGCGGTTCTTCCCTTTTTCGATAATAAAATCAGTAAGCTCTTGTAAGTCCATATTTGCCAATGCTTCTGCAGATTCAAACTCATCGTAGACAGCAAGGGCTGTAGTACTGAAGGTATCACTAAATACCTTCTCCTGTGTCATAGTAGAATACTTCTTGAATAGCACATTTATAAATCTTTGCTTTTCCTTAGTGAGATTTTGGACTGCAAAGTAACGTGCTCGTGTGAGGTTCTGGAGTGCTTTGTAATGGTAGTCTCCGATATATACCTCTTTGTTGATTCTACCGAAACGCAGGCAGTCAGCAATGACAAAAGAGTCCACATAATCATTCTTTGGCAGGTCGTTATAAGTATCATGAAACTTTTTGACCTGCTTGGGATTGAGGACATGAATCTTTCTGTTAAACGGTGCCAGAGTGGCATCTTCCCTTAGGAAGTACACGAGATTGTCTCCATAAACAGAGGTTGCTTCGAGACCAATCAGAACCGTGTCGAGGGAATGAGCTAATAAAGCAGAATGGATTCTTTTTACCAACTGAGTAGAACCTTCATGTGAGTTTGCAACAGAGAAGTTACTGTGCTTATCACCATTTGGAAGCATGAAATATACGACATTGGATTTGCTGCTTACATCAATACCGACGTAAAGTGTGTTCATTTTGATCACCACCTTTCGTTTGAGATTTAATGTTCAATCGGCTTGGTAAAACCCATGATCATGGAGCATCGACACCCTCGCATATAAGAATCCAGCTTAAGATGGACAGATGCGAAACCACACTGCTAGATGGTAGTCCATGTACTTAAGCAAACAGCCAGCCGGTTTGAAGCTAACTTCCATGTCAGGGGAACAGACTATCTTTGAAGCAACCATTACTGGTTCAACAGGAGATAATAGAACTAATACCTGATTGACACAGAGACAATTATATCATGGGTTTAACTAAGCCTTTGAATAACAGTAACTACAAACAATGATATTAAATAATGATCTAAAAGATATTATACGAGGAGATGTTTATATGAGTAAAGACGATGAGCTGCTTTCAAGTAATAAGATTTTTGAACATATACAGCTTTGATAGTAATCATGTTTTCATTTTTTCTAGTCATAAATTGTCTGACTCCGCTTATGGGGGAAGATTATGCTTTGTTACCATACTATCCATGGGAAAATGTTAGTGATGTAACCATAATTTTATTTAAAGCAATTGAAAGAATAATACTTCAAATGTCTACATGGAATGTGAGGGTA
>JAEEGH010004518.1_pt1 | contig 35637 bp, 29 predicted proteins | sample 9134181 | NCBI WGS metagenome assembly JAEEGH01 (sample SAMN16246544, study PRJNA631951) | gut metagenome | biome: gut microbiome; feature: rumen; material: DP-attached | host: Bos | place: Iran: Karaj | collected 2018-10
GCTGCACCTTCGTTTCCGTCATCACCAGCACCTTCTTCTCCAGCGCCCTCTTCTTCTCCAGCGCCCTCTTCTTCTCCAGTGCCTTCTTCTTCTCCAGTGCCTTCTTCTCCAACGCCTTCCTCTTGGCCTTCACCCTCTGCTGCACCTTCTTCTCCAGTGCCTTCTTCTCCGGCGCCTTCTTCTTCTCCACCTGAGCCTTCATTGCCTCCGTTGCCCTGATTATTATCATTGCCAAGATTTTGCTCTTCCTCAGCCTGCTCTAAGATTATCTCTTCGCCTTCTTGCTCAGTTTCGGCCGCGTATGCTAATCCCATATCAGAAAAAACACTCGCACCCCCGATTGCTGTGCCAGTGATGACTACACCTTTTACAATATCTGTTACTGTTTTCTTTCCCATAATTCCAATCTCCTTTTCGACTCAATTTCTTCATAAGTCATATCGACATAATCATCTATATTTTGTATCTTAAGTATATTGTTCAATTATGAAAAAATAGTGTTTTTGAGCACCTAATTCTTGCCAAAATCAAAGCATTTATGCCATTTAATCTCTATCAAAATCCTCCTTCAAAACACGCATATATTGTCCCTTAAACCAAGTACCTATACCAGATGTATTATCGTTGTGACGACCGTGCAAACCCTTTCCGTACACCTGAACACCTGCCGAATTCAACTCCGATAACAGCTTATTATAAGCTCCATTATCATAATCATCTTCGAACATATAGGACACAATAAACTTGGTTCGGCCAAAGTCAGTTCCTCTTATCTTGTCCCAGACTCTTTCATTTAACTCATTAATTCCCGATTGATCCATTTTTCCAGCATAATGTCTGAGAAGATCTAGAGAAGTAGGAAATCCCCCTGGTCTTTTTAACCTTTCATTCAAGGCTATATTCCCAAGACTAATAAGTGGTTTTCCTAAAATCAAAGCGTGTGGCTTTAAATCGCATCCATAATACAATGTACCAATTGTCCCCATAGAAATGCCAGACAATACTACCTGATCCTGGTAGAATCCTAGTTTATTAATGTATTTATCGAGAATTCTCACCATCATTCTCTCGTACTCTTCTGAGCCCAGGTAAAAGCCTCCCCCCTCAAATCTCTGCTCAGCAATAAGCAAAAATGGGCATCCCATTTTTCTCATCATGTAGTAACCTTCAAAGCCCTCCTGAGTTTTGTATCCAGAGAAATAGACAGCAAGAGGAGGTTTAAAGTCTCCTGGATCAAAATAGGCAAAGATTTCTTCTCTCTCAGAAGTAACATATCGCTCGCCGCCAACCATGAAGGTTCCCACATCCCATCTTGAAATTCGATCGTGCAATCCAATAATCTCAAGTCGTCCTTTTCCTTTGGCCCTGATTGAGCAAAAAATAATTCCGCCCTCATTCTTATCCTCAATTCGGACCACCTCTTGGAGTTCTTCCTCTGAAAACTCCCAAGAATCAAGAACAGTGGACAAACTGCCAGACTGAAACTGGGTAATTGAAAGAGATATTTCCACTTCAGGGTCCTTCTTATACTCCAGCCAAAAATCTATAGCCTGACCATCCTCAATAGGAATATTCCCCTTCCAGAAGGCAATCTGCCTGAGATTCTCCCCATAATCGCCTTCCGTGCAAACACTATATTGCCCATTCCATTTAACACTACCTGTGAAGCCCTGTGCTAGGCCAATCATTCCTGGACTGAATTTTTCTCCGTAAGGCTTTGCAAAATACTTCTTTGCATCATTATCCATGAAATGCTGAATCTCTTTTTCTCCCAATCGCTTTCCCATTCGCTGGGCAAAAAGATTGATGGTTATTGCGTCCATAACAAAGCAATCCACCGCGAACAAGCAGTATGAATAGGACATCTCTTTTACTGCCTCTAATTCATCCTTGGTAATGTTACGTTCTAAAACAACAATTTCAAATATCTCTCCCAGGTCGTGAACCTTGCCAGCCATGTTGATGACTTTTACATTAGAAGGAATGTCAAATCGCTCTATCCAGTTATTTTCTCCAATTTGTAAAATGCGAATTTTTTCCATATATTCTTCCAAATTAATATTAAGCCTAGCCAGCACAAGTACCAGCTAGGCTACTAATATTAGTATTTTCTTTCTTCAATTTTTAGACCTAAAGGTTTGTCCAACAGCGAGAACGCCCCGGCCATTGGTACGATATATACCGCTTTTGACAGCTGTAAATAGCTATCTAGATTATCTCCTTGAAGAGCAATAACCACGAATACAACTATCATAAAACCAAACCAACATATATAGGTCATGACGTTCTCTCCCATGAGGGCCTTTATCACTGTCACAACTATCAGCACTCCTGCAAGCACTATCCAAGGAGTACCCCAGATGATGCGAAGTCCATCTGCCAATCCTCCGAGATTATTCATGTTGTAAACTACTACCTGCTGCCAAAAGTCCTTGGCATTTTTGAAGTACCACAAATATAGTCCCATAGGCACGCCTACTGTTGCAAATCCTTCAAGAGTAGACAACCAAAATGCCAAATATCCTTTACCCTTCAGGCCGTCAATTATAAATTTGATTGCGAAGAATAAAATCATTATTCCCCAGATGAAAACATATCCCGGCTGAAGGAAAAATACCAATCCCAAATCGATGGCAAGCAAATATGCATGGTGTGACAAAAATCCATATTTTAAAAGTCTCGCAATGTGGTAGCATGACAAGCTGAGAATGAAAAACATTAATTCTTCTGCCCCCGCGTGTGTAAGTGCCCCCCATTCAAAAACTGTAAGAAATGCTGCTGAGATGAATGCAAAGATTGGAGACGTAAATAGCTTTGCAGTCTTGTATGTAAAAAGAACAGTAAAGAATAGCATTATGCATTCCATTGCAAACTGAACTTCATGAGTCTCCATTGGCAAATACCCTAGTCCAAAGAACTCATATAAAACTGGGCCATAATGTCCGCCTTCTATTTCTACATAAGCTAAAAATCCATTGCGGACCTGAAGTGCATAGTCCAGAATTTCCTTTTGAATTGCCGTTGTAGAATCTACCGTCCATGGGTTCAGTGCGCTAGAAAGAGCAATTACAAACGTAATAGCTGCTATTCCAATAAATTCCAAGCAATGCTTAAGTTTTGTATTCATATATAATCTCCGTTTATCGTAAAAAAATAGAGTGGTAAAATTATTTACCACTCTATTATAGTTCACTTCTTTAATTCATTCTATATTCTTTCTGTGAATTATTCCTCATTTTTCAATGTCTCTAGCTTATCTTTTCTCTTATCCTTTGCCCACTTACCTGTCAAAGCTGAGATAATGATGAGAATCCAATACCACCAAATACGTCCTGAAATTCCACTCTTTGAAATTCCAAGAGGTGTATCTTCGTCCTCAATTGTCACTTCAGAATATGTTTTATCTGTAGCTGTATCTGCATCATCAAGTACTACTGCAAGAGGTACCTGCTCATCTGTGATTGTCTGGAAATTATCATCAAGCTCATTAAACGCTGTCACTGTTGAAGCAGAATTTGTATTATCTCTAGAAACCTCATTGTATGATGCTGTGTCGTCTGCCTCTTCTGTAGAGTCAACAACCTGATGAACTGTTGTCGAAGTTGTTGTAGCTGTTGATGCTGTTTCAGTTGCAGAGTGTGTAGTACTTGCAGTTGTTGAAGCAGTTGTGCTTGTTGAAGTACTTGCGCTTGTTGAAGTACTTGTGCTTGTTGATGTACTTGTGCTAACTGATGTACTTACACTTTCTGATGAAGAAGCACTCTCGCTTAATGAAGCTGACTCAGATGCTGCTGCACTCTCACTAGCTGAAAGTGACTCAGAAGCTGAGATACTTGCGCTCATTGAGCGTCTCTCTGAATTACTAATGCTCATGCTTTCAGACAAGCTAATGCTTACTGAAAGAGACATGCTCTCAGATATTGAAGTACTTGTGCTAGCAGATAAACTCTGGCTCAAACTAGCTGATGTTGACTCGCTAGCTGATACACTCTGGCTCAAGCTTGTTGATGCACTGAGTGATTCACTAACACTATTGCTGAGTGAAACTGATGTAGACTCAGATTCACTTAAACTCTCACTTGTTGAAGCTGAGATTGACTCAGATTCACTTAAACTCTCACTTGTTGAAGCTGAGATTGACTCAGATTCACTTGCTGAAGTAGATTCATCCTCTGATGTTGAGATGCTCTCTGACTCAGATGCTGAATTGCTTGTTGAGATTGACTCAGATATTGATACTGAGTTGCTCTCTGATAATGAGTTACTCTCACTTGTAGACTCTGAAGTACTTACACTATTGCTTAATGAAGTGCTTGTACTCTCTGATACACTCTGGCTTAAGCTAGCTGATGTTGATTCGCTAGCTGATATACTCTCGCTTGTGCTTGTTGAAACACTGAGTGACTCAGATACTGAGTTACTTGTTGAGATTGACTCAGATGTTGATGCTGAGTTGCTCTCACTTACTGACTCTGAAGTACTTACACTATTGCTTAACGAAGTACTTGTGCTCTCTGAAATACTCTCACTTGTGCTAGCTGATGTAGACTCAGATTCACTTAAACTCTCACTTGTTGAAGCCGAGATTGACTCAGATTCACTTAATGAAGTAGATTCAGACTCTGATGTTGAGATACTCTCTGACTCAGATACTGAATTGCTTGTTGAGATTGACTCAGATGTTGATACTGAGTTACTCTCACTTGTAGATTCTGAAGTACTTGCACTGTTGCTAAGTAATGCACTTGCGCTTACTGACTCGCTAAGTGACTCACTAATTGATGTGCTCTCACTCATGCTTGTAGAAACTGAAGCGCTCACTGACAAGCTCTCGCTCACATACTGAGAAAGGCTTGCGCTAAGTGACTCGCTAATATATGTGCTCATTGACTCACTTGCTGTTGTAGATGCACTAAGTGACAATGATCTTGATTCTGATGCTGACTCTGAAGCCTTTGCGCTCTCTGATAATGAAGTAGCGCGTGACTCAGACGCTGTCGCTGAAGTAGATGCGCTAGTGCTTGCTGACTCTGACCAAGCTGCAGACTGAGAAACAAGCTCTGATAATGACTCAGAAAGTGATGATACTTCGCTTCTTTGCTGAGAATAGTCGTCTCTTCCGTCCTCATAATCACTTACTGAGAAATATGTATAACCCTTAACTCCGAAGTTTCCATCCTTAGCTTCTCCAGAATTGTTGTAGTAAGTATCTGATGCCTCTTTATTCTTTGCCACAAAAGATGGGCTGTATGTAACGCTAGAAGATGCTGCAGAAACAGATGTGTAAAGTGTTACACTCTGAGCTTGCCACTGAGTATCGTATCCAGCATATGTGTATGTGCCATCTCCATTGTTGATAATATCAGAATTGTAATACTGATAGTCAACTCCATTGATGTTAAAAAATGAATGAGTATTATCCACCCACTGCAAACAATAACCATTCCAAACCCAGCCTTTTTCACCTCTGCAAACAATTTCTACAGCATTTCCCTCAGAATCAAGGAGTGTTGAAATTACTGCATTGCCATTCTCATCTGTGTCCAAAACGCCTACAGTAGTATCAACACTATTTCTATAGATACCATTTAGATTATTATTCCATTCTCCATATGAATTACTGTAGCTACTAAGATCATGATATTTTGTATTCGTGCCATCAGCAGCATCAAGAATACGAGAATCCCAGGAATTTTCTGGAGTAACTGCAACTGACTTCTCATCTGTAGTATTAACAGTTGTAATAGTAAATGTACCGTCGCTATTGATTGTAACCTCTGTATCAGCATCGACCTCTGTACCATTTATATAATAGTGGCATACTGTTGCCCCTGTTTCGTCCTCAGAATAATCCCATGTAAGCACATTGCCATCAGCGTCTGTGTATTCAACAGTCTTCTGAACAACCATAATGCCATCAACAACATTAGGATTATCATGCTCTACACCATAGCTAGGGCTGTCATAGAATCCTGAAACCAATGCATTTCCTTCAGAATCAACTGTTACATAATCGAAATATGCATACTTTGTCTCGCCTGCAGCGTCAACATATGTAACCTTTACACTATTAGTTGTGTAATTGCTGCTATCCCACTCAGAGCATACAATCTCGCCAACATAGCCTTCCTGATAGAAAGCATATTGGATGAGAAGATTTGCAAGCTTGTCGCCATATCCATAATAATTGTTTGAGCTAGAAGTATGATTTAGATACTCACCATTAGCAGCTGCCTCGGCTTTTGCGGCCTCAAGGTCTGCTTTTGCCTGCTCGATTTCCTTCATGAGATTCTCAAGATAATCATCCTCAAGACCTGCCTCTGAGAATGATGTAGAAGCTGACTCATACTCTGATGTAGCCTCTGAAATTGCTGAAGAAAGACTCTGGCTTTCTGATGAAAGCTCAGAAGCTGCAGATTCAGATGTGCTAGCCAATGCTTCATTTTCTGAAGCAAGTGACTCTGCAGCGGATGTAGAAGTAGACTCGATTTGAGACTCCTCTGTAGAAATAGAAGTGCTTGCAACCTCTGACTGAGAAGCAACCTCAGATGCAACTGTAGAAGCATTTGCATCCTCAGAAGTCTGCACCTCCTCTGCACTAGTAGACTCAACAGCTTCTTCTGATGTAACTGTCTCCTCTGAGTTTGTCGATTCAACGGTATTCTCGCTTGTCTCCTGTGTTTCTACACTAGCCTCTGAAGTAAGCTCAATCTGCTCTGACTGTCTCTCAACGTCCTCAACAGTTGTCTCTGAAGCTGTCTCTTCCTTTGCAGTTTCAACAACAGTCTCAACAACTTCTTTTGCCTGCTCCTGTGCTACCTGAACTGTAATAGCCCCTTCGGCAGTTGTAAGAACTTCCTCTTCAGATGCCTCACAAGCATATACTAAATTGGCATCACCAAGTACAGACGCCCCTCCAACTGTGGCCCCTGTGATGGCAACTCCCTTTAACAAGCTTTCTACCTTCTTCTTCGACATTTTATACCTCAATCCGCTGATTATGTTATATATTTTATATCTCTATCATTACTGTAGTTATTGTATCACTAAATCTCTATAATTAAACCCCTTTTGGTAACACTTTTTGCCAAAAAATCAACATTTCTGCCAAATAGTTATTATTGCACATAATATACCAAATTAATTACAAAAAATAACGGCTAAATCTTAAGACTCAGCCGTTAAAAAAACACTATTTTATTAAATATGTATCGCTCATATAACCATGTAATGTAAATCTCATTTCCCCTGCGGAACATGTTGAAAGAGTAATTATCTTATCTGCAGAATTAACTTCATTTTCAGTCTCAATTTTTTCGTAAGAATGACTCTTCAAATCAGCGATGTATGACTCAAATTCCTCCCCCTCACAATATGGCACCGCATATACCCATGAGGCCGGCTCGGTATCAAAATACGAGAATATCTCATATCGATATTTGCCTTCGGTGGTTATGATTTGGAAATATTTGTGCTCATCCGAATAACCATCCTCTGACTTGTAATATTTCAAGGTACCAAACATTGTAAGATTTCTCATGTTGTGGCCGTAGAGAATACTGTGACTATCGCTAAAATCCGGTAGATTGTACCCTTCTAGGAAAATACTACCAGCTGTAGCACTCTGCCCATCCATCGTACGTCGCAGGTATTTCTCATCATCCCCTGAGTACAAAATCGGATAACTAATGTCCGTGCCCTCAACATAAATCCAGCCAATCACATCAGAATTAATAGCCTGTAGAGCAGCCACATCAACATCAACCATGTCGTACCACTCCACATTTTCGGTGCTTTCTCCCGACTCTGTAACATACTCATCGTTTAACTCGGAGTATAAATCTATGGACTTTTGATACCCCAGGTAAATATACGCGAATCCACCAATAGAGCCAAAAATAATTATTAATCCTGAGAATAATAAAATCTTTGGATTAAATCCCGACTTTTTCTTTTTCTGTGACGCACCAGCCGCCTCAGCCCCAGAATCCTTCTTCTCTCCAAAACTGGTCAAAACGACCCCAATAAGGAGAATCATCCCGGCCACAATCTTTCCAACTGTATCAGAAAGCCACGCCGCCACATTTCCCACAAATGGAAAATGCGCTATCACCTTTCCAATTACATTTGTATAAGGCACCGGTGTGAAGTCCGTGGTATTATTTGCATCGCCCTTTGTAGTAAACAGCTGATTCTCAGAATCAATCTCCTCTACTCTATGGGTAACAACACTTGCTCCCGCCTCAAATGCTATAATATCCCCCACTGCAATGTCAGCAAAATCCGCTTCCTTTACATATACAATTGAGCCTACTGAAATAGTAGGCTCCATTGATCCGGATATTACGTTATAACATTGGATACCAATTATCCTTGGTACCGCCACTGGTAAACATACAAGAATTACCAGCACTATAAGTATATTTCCGATTATTTTATTCATCTTCGTCCTTCTTGTTTAAGCGAGCTATAATTGCTGCCTTACGCTTCTTCTGAGCAACCAGTAAGGCAAATAGGATAATGAGAACTGCGATAATTGCAATGATGATACTGATAATCATGTTTCTAACAAGAGTATTCTTTGTCTCACCATATTTAGCAACTTCCTCATCATCGATATCGATAATGTCTTGTGGTGTTTCCTCGTCAGCGATTGTTGTCTCGCCGCCCTGGTCTGCGTCGCCTGCGTCTGCATCAGCATCGCCTGCATTTCCGCCACCGGCATTTCCACCGCCAGCGTTTCCGCCTGCATTGCCCTGAACACCTTCGATATTTGTATCGCCACCTCTGTTTACATACTGATATTCGTATGAGCCTTCGCCCTGAACTGATGATGTAACAGTTGTAACTGTATCAGATGTGTAAACTGTGCCGCCAGAGTACTTTGAATAGTAGAATGTGAATACTGTTCCCTCTGGATTCTCTTCTGTGTGGCTTAAAAGTCCTGCAGAATTTGTCTTGTAAATTGCATCTGGATAATATCCATCAATGTGTCTAGCTGGCACATAAACTACTTCGCCAACTGCTCCGTAGTATGTATCCTCAGAAACCTGAGTCATTGCCTCGCCAGTCTCTTTGTCCACGTAGCGAACCTTGTAAGAAACTGTCTTACCAACACCATAAGCTACAACATAACTCTCATCACCTGTAACTGTAACGTTGATTGACTGTCCCTTTAAAATCTCGTCGCCACCAGCAATTCTAAGGCCCTTAGCATAATATCTTGCTGTATCCTCTTCGCTTGTTCCAATCTTTACTAAAGAAGCAAATGGGATTGAAAGTGTGTCGTCGTATTTAAGGCCATCAATCTCTAACACCTGACCATCAGCCGAAACCTTTGCACCCATAGAAGCTGCAACATCAGCATCAAAAGAAGCTAACTCCTCATTTGTCTCATACCCTGAAGTTCCGATTGCAATCTTGTTGCCATTCTCATCCTCTGGAACTGTACCACCGAGAATGATCTGAACTCGGTATGTATAATTTGCTTCAACAGTCATTGTATCGTTGAACGCAAACGTTAATACAAATGCAAGTGTAAGGATTAAGCCTAAAATTTTCTTCATAGCTTTCATACTAGGCTACCTCCTCTTTCTCTTCTTTGGTCATTCTAAAGTAGATAACGATAAGTGACAATCCAAGGATTAATGCGATTCCACAGAATAAAATAGGAAGAATCGAATCACCTGTTCTTGGATTTCCATCAATAGAAAGTGGAATAGAGTCATCATCAATTACGATAATCTCTGTCTCACCAGGAACTACATTTACAACCTTCTTCACAATTTCGTTGTGTTCAACGATTGTGTCATTACCTGTTCTAACAGAATCTGTAGGCTCTGCGCCAAACACAAACTGCAACTGACCAAGCTGTGATTTGTATGAGTTGTCCTGAGTATTACCATCCAATTTGATAGTAATAACAACATTTCCTGACTTGCCAGCCTCAACAGTACCAAGAGAAAGGAATGCATTCTCCTGACCACTAATCTGGCTAAGACCTACTGCATCATCAAAATCAGTATCACCGCCGACAGTATCGCTACTGAATACTGGCATCTCTAATAGAGAAGATACGATGTAGTACTCATAGGCACCATTTGCAGCTCCAGTCTGGTTATTTCCATCACCAAGCTCCAATGTCTTTAGCACGTTGGCTTCCATAAAGAAGTCTGCTGCCCCTGAATAATTGTTAATCATATTTACCTGATAAACAATTGTATCCCCAGGCATTACATCATCAAACTTTGCCTTGCTAGCATCAAATGTTGATGTAAGCTGTTGGTCCTGAGTATAAGTGATGTCCCATTCTAATTTGTGTTCCTCAGCCTTCGCCTCATTGCTAAAGCACATAAAGCCAATAAATGAGAAAGCTGCGGCAATGATTAAATTTTTATAAACTTTATTCATCCTCTCTCTCCCTCATTTAAAATGTAGCTGCTTTTATATCTGTGATTGAACCATTTGAATCCAATGAAGCATTTACTCCCCATGCGCCGTAAATAGCATCTGCTCCATTATTTGTCTGAACAGCGTCAACTCTAAGCTCAACGTAGAAGTACTTGCCATCATACAAATACTCATGTTTGATTGTCTTGCCCTTCTCGTCCTCAGACTCGATTGTCCTAGAAACGATTGAGTTTACATCATCATTAATCTTGATGTCTGTAAACAATGTAGCCTCAGCACCTGCTGCTAGCTTGTTTTTATAATAATATACTGTCCCCTCGGTAGTGCTATTAGCTTCATCCTTGAGCCATGCTCCCTCATCTATGCCTAGAAGCTCGATAAGGTCAGGATCAAGATCTGTATCCTTTGTGAACTCGTCTTTAGAAACCTCTGTCTCCCAGCTCTTGCGAACCATTACTCTCACATATTCGCTGTAGCTTGCTGTATTTTTTACTGATACAACTTCGCTATATTTCTTTCCGATTTCAAAGCTGTCATCCTCTTGGATTGATGGGAATGTAAGCTCTGCAGACTTTGTACTGCTGCTTGTAAGAGTCTCACCATTCTCAAGAATGTCAACCTGAAGTGTAGATGTATCAAATTCAACTGTTGCCTGTGTGGCACTTTCAATTGCTGCCCTTGTAGCTCCAACTGATGTACCGGCGAGAACCAAAACACCTGCTGCCAATACAATGAGAGGTTGTTTAACAAATCTTTTCATTATTCTTCCCCTCCTTGTTCTGTTTGCTCAGTTTGTTCTGTTTGCTCAGTCGTGGTAGTTGTTTCCTCTACTTCAACTTCTGCCTTTGTTTGAACAATTGCCTTGTCATCCCAATCAGCGTATGCCTTGCCAGTTTCATCGTATCTAACCTTTGTTGCCTCTTCCACGATGACTACGTTGAACTCATCAGCAAGCATTTCCTTGTAATCAATATCAATTGATAATGCAGGCGCTTCCTTACCTGGCTCAAGTGGAGTTCCATATACGAAGTAATCACCCTCCTGAGACCATCCATCACCACCACTTAATGTAGTAGTGTAGTTGCTTCCTGTTAAAGCATATACTCTGATGAACGCTGGATATTCTCCTGTGTTTGTAATATGGAGAATCTTTGTCATTCCATCAATATCTTCTTCTGGAATCAATTCAGAATCACCAACAGCAATCTGAACTCTTCCCTTTGCTTCCTTACTATCAGTAAAGTATGCCATTGCTGGCTTGATGGTAGCTGCACCAATTACAAGAAAGGCAGCAGCAAGAAATAACAATTTTTTATATTTCATTACTCAACCTCTCTTTCTAGAACTTCTTCTTCCATGTTAGTTGTGGAATAGCTAAATTCGTAACCAGTACCGTCCTCATTCTTTTCGTAATGATTCTCGATGCTAACTCCGCCTTCATTCAAACGATCATCATAATCATTTGTGAATGATACTGTTGCAACATCACTAGCTACTATAGTAACTGTCTGAGAAGCTGCTGACTCAAGTGAGTAGCTTGCGCCTGTGCGAATCTCAGTTACAGTAACCTCTGTCCCTGCTGGAATCATCTCACTAACAAATCTTGTCTTTGTTCCATGAGAATCAAAGTTCATCGAAACAACGTCGCTATATACCAACTTTCCATCCTTTGTACCCTCAACCGAGAATGTAAAACTTGCTGTACCAAGGCTTTCGTTGAAAGTCTCAAGTGTCTTCTCAATCTCAAGTCCGCCAAATCTTGGCTCAACAGTTGCCTTTGGACTTATAGTTACTGAGTAATTCCAAGTATCACTACCTGCACCTGTAAGTACGTACTCAGAAGTTGGTGCATAGAAAACTGCTGGCTCGAAAATGTAATCATTCTCAGAATCCTGAACAGTTTGATTTACATAATATAAGTAAATTCCTGCGCCATTTTCAATAGTAGCCGATTTGTTGAAACCACTTGCTGTAACATCACCAGAAACCGTTGTGCTTGTCAGTTCATCATGGTGTTCTGCTACGTAGTCTGCTGCTGGAGTATTGATGTAATCAATAACATCCTGAGTGCTTGTTGCAGGACCAATTTTGCTTAGGTCAATTCCTGCATTTGCAAACGCAGTCGTTACGGTTGCATTTCCTGCCACATCCAAATCAGCAATCTTATAGAGCTCCACTTCAAAAGCGCCCCTATATTTTTGACCGAATTCAGTAGCACTTGGATCTACGCTCACTGTAATAGTGACATTGGCATCCAAATCAACTCTGCCTGCAGCCTGCGACTGACTAACCCCAAAACAGCTCACAGCTAGTGCTGCTACTAATGTAGTCGCTATTAGATTTTTCCAATTAAATCTTATACCTTTCACTGAGCTCTCCCTTCAGCCTTTCTACCCTTACGTTTACTAATTGCTCTGATTATTAGAATAAGAATGATGGCAACTATTAGGCCAACAATTCCAAATACCAAGTAGTAATTCTTTGCTGCCTCCACAACTGCCTCTGTTCCAGTTGGTGGCTCGTCCTCACCGAGATACTCAACTCTTGTACCTCTAACCAAAAGTCGGTGTGTGTTTACACCGTATGGAGTACATGTAAATAATGTGACGTAGTCCTTCCCGGTTTCTACTGTCATCGCCTCTGACAATGCATCGATGTCCTCTGCAGGTATCATTGGCTCAATGTTGTCTACCTGGTAGGCAAGTGTCTTGTCCAAAACGTGGATGTAAAACTTGTCCCCAATCTCTAACTGATCCAGATTTGTAAACAACTCTGCACTAGGCAATCCTCTGTGGCCAACTATTACTGAATGTGTACTCTCTCCTCCGATTGGAAGTGCAGTTCCATTCATGTGTCCAAGTGATGACTGTATATATTCATCAAAGGTGCCATGCATTATAGATAATTTCAAATTTATCTTTGGAATGGACAAATAGCCCATGACTCCATCGCCGTTAATGTTTAATACAGAATAATATGTGGAATTAAGAAACTCCTCTGTTGGAGTAACCGCATTCCCATCTGCCCCTGTTGAGAAGGCATCTGTACCGATTTGATTCTCGGTAATCGTTGCATTAAACTCCCTCGCTGCTTCCCACTCAGCGGAATAATCCGCCTCTGACATATTGCTGAGAGATTCCTCATAATCATTGATTAGAGTACTCTGCACATAAATGTTCCATTCATTTGAAATGGTTGGGTAGGCGAGAATTCCAAAACCTACAATAAATAGTAGAATTACAAAAAATTTAATTATCTTCTGCTTCAATGGTCTTTACCTTCTTTGAGTGTTTTTTATCGTATATATATAATAATACGATAAATAGTCCGACAATTGCTAGTCCAATTATTACCCACAAAAGATAATTTGTATGCATACTTACCATGCCAAAAGCTGGCGTCTCTGCATCCTCTAAAAGCTCTGGTGTGTACTCAACTCTGTGGCCTGTAACCATAAGTCTCTGAGTATTTACACCATAAGGTGTACATGTAATCAATGTACAAAGATCTTCTCCATCCTGCACTGCAAGGAGTGAAGTATCATCTGGCTCTACAACGTTGATGGCATCCACTTCATAAGCGTAATACTCGCCCATGATGATAATGAAGAAATCATCTCCAAGCTCTACCTTGTCCAAGTCAGTGAAAAGTGTTGCTGAAGGCAATCCTCTATGTGCTGACAAAACTGAGTGTGTGCTTGGTCCACCAATTGGAAGTGAGCTTCCTTCAAGGTGTCCTACTCCAATCTGGAGAACGTCATCATCTGTTGTGTGGAAAATAGGAAGCTTTACATTGATACAAGGTATCTGAATGTATCCCATAATTCCATCGCCGTTTGCATTGAGAATACTCATGTATGTCTCATCTGTGCCATTTGCCTCTGCCTCTGCAAAGGAATCAGGCAAAATACTTGGAAGCAAATCCTCGTTGTACTGCTCTGCTTTATCAAGCTCATCTACAACATTGAGGCTTCCATCTTCAATTGCTGCTGTTACCGTATCGGAATAATTGTTTACCAGCTGTGACTGTACGTGATTATTCCAAGTGTTTGCAACTAATGGGTACACCAGCAAGGACAATCCAGCAAGCATAAGAATCGTGATAGCAAATATTTTGTAGTTTTTCTTCAAGAATGATTTCATGTTGCTGTCCTCTCCTTGGTGTTGTACCCCGGCGGCATGGCCGCCGAAGTTACACCAATATATTAGGTCCTTAGACCTTTATGTCTCTTAGTTTAGATTATCTAGCTGCTCTTCTCTTTGATACGAAGTAAAGAGCTGCTGCAAGTACCATGATTGCTACACCAAGTACTGTGAAGATTGTTGTTCCCATACCACCTGTGAATGGAAGTGAAACAAGCTTTGTATCTGTGAGATCTTCAGAAACTGAAATCTGAGCTCTCTGTGCGTCTGTAATTACGTTCTTATTCTTTAAATCATCACTAAGGTTTTCAATAGTTGCATCAGCGCCTGCTGTATTGATTGAATAGTTAGCTGGAGCCTTTGTCTCTGTAAAGTGATATGAACCTTCATCAAGACCAGTAAGTTTAACAGTACCATTTGTTGCAACTACTGTCTCATTGTCTACAGTTGCATTGTCATCTGCTTCTGCAAGTCTGTATACACCATCAGAAACCTTTACAAACCTAAGATTATCTGTACTACCGTCCTTTGTTACTGTAAACTCAGCTCCTGAAAGAACCTTTGCTGTTCCATCTTCATTCTTCTCATCTGCAGAAAGCTTTGTAAGTGTGATATCACCTGTGAAACCTTGGATAGTAGTTACAGGTGCATCGTATGAACCATTTGTGCTATCATATGTAGCATTTACATATCCTTCTGCTCCCTTTACTGTTGCCTGATATGTAATTGTAACTGTTAAACCAGCATATGAATTATCAGCCTTGCCATCCTTCTGAACGAGTGATGTCAAATCCATTGTGTAAAGTGTGAAACCATCATCCTTTACTACACCAGTATCAAATGCTGCATTTGGAAGAGTTGTTCCACCAACCTTAACTACTACATTTGTAGGAGCTGAAAGGTTCTTTGCCTTATCATAAATCTTATACTCTGACTTGTTATAAGGAACTGTTGATGTAATTTCGAAATCAACAACCTGGCCTGCCTTTACAAGACCATCTTGGTTTGTCTTGTCAACAGTATTGTTGTCGCCCTTTGCAACAACTGTTACTTCACTAGTTGGAACTGTATATGTACCGTTTGTATTAACAGCATAAGCCTTAGCAACCATTGTGCTATATCTTACTTTATCACCTGTAGCTCTTACTACATAAACACCAGCTGGTACTGAGAATGATACAACGCTTCCCTTTGTTGAAACGACATCATCAGCTGCCTTATCTACAAGGCCACCTCTAATAGCAAGATTTAGCTGAGTAGAGAGTGCTGTTGCATCAAATTCATCAGCAAGAAGATTTCCTTCACTATCCTTTGGATATACAGCTGCTGCCCAATCCAATACTTCTACAGTATTTGTTGCTGTATCAACAAGTGCAAGAGGATAGATACTTACAGTTGTTGACTCATCTCTATATGAGATGTTTGTCACCTTAATTGTAGCCTTCTCTGTAGTTGCTACAATGGCACTGTCTTCAACGGCAAAGGCTGTAATGCTCATTGCCATCATCATCATTGTTGCAAGTGCGCACGCAACAATCTTTCTGATTTTTCTCATTTGTTTTCTCTCCTTTTTTAAAAATTATTTTTTTTATTTTGTTTCTTGTTTTTATATAACAACAGCATTGCCCCCATCATTAATAGAACTCCGCCGATTGTATATCCATATACACCGATGCCACCGGTCTTAGGAAGTACATACACTGCATGATTAATAACTTCAAAACTTAATTGCTTTGCCACCGTTGTTGTTGGTTTTGAGCTTAAGAACACTGAAACATCAACTGTCTCTTCTGTAACTTTAGAATCATCAGATGTAATTGTAATTACGTAATCTTCAGTTTCTTTACCCTCAACATCCTTTGCATGAGCTACTGAAATAGTATATAAACTATTACTCTTAGTGTAGCCTTCTGGTGCAGTTGTTTCCTGAACGTAACTTATTCCATATTTAATCTGTCCAAATGAAAGAATACCTTTGTTTGCTGATTCTGAACTTGATGTTTGAGTATCAAGTACTGTATCAGCATTTAAGAAGTAATTAAATACAGCACCACCTAATAAATCTTTACTTGGATTATCTCCGTATCCCAAACCATACTTTGTTATAAGTAACTCTGCTGTGATAACATTAATTGTATATGTTCCTGTCTTTTCCAAGTTTCCTGTTGTAGTCTGCTGTGGTGTTGCTCCATCACTTTCAACTGGAGTATTCAAGCCATTAGTAGTCTCCATTTCTGTTCGTTTTGAAACCTCATATGGAACATACTCAACCTTCAATGTATACACTTGAACAGGTATACCACATTTTGTAGCAACTCCATTTTCATCACAGAATTCCTCAGTTGTAGATCGGCTAAGTGTATACTTAATATCTCCTACTGGATCCTTAGTTCCAGGATATGCATATTGTGCAGTACCAACATAATTACCTGTTTGAGAATCAAAACCAACCGCAACTGCTGCTTCTGTATCGATACCCTCAATTGTTTTCTTCAAATAGTCTAACGCTGTTGCGTAGTCATGAACCTCAAGCTGCTCTCCGATAAACTTAGTTTCAACTCCATTGCCTATAGCAAGCTCAAGTTCTTTTACGTTTACAGATGGCTGTGGGAATTTATTTACTTTATCTCCAATATAAACCCCAGAAGATGAACCATTTGTTGCCACCTCATTTCCTCCAAGGAAATCAGCTTTTGCAACTATCTTGAAGGTTGCATGCCATTTTGAAACAGTATTATTAGTGGTATCAATTTTACCAAGCTCCTGATTACTCCAAGTAATTTTTGTAGTTCCATCACCGTTTAAAACAACATTTGCTGTTTTTCCGCCCAATGTATAAGAGCCATTTTGAGTGATCTTATTTCCAGAATCATCATATACATCAAATCTGACATCAACTACATCAACTACATCACCTTTTGTAGCGTATATTTCTGCCTTGGTCAGTTTTGCAGCAATCATTTGGAATATAACATCCAAATACTCAGCCTTCGAATTGTAGTAATATGAGTTACTTGTTGCACACCCCTTCAACAATTCCTTAGCTGAACTCATGGCATCATTAACATCTAAATCAATACCAATTGAGTAAATTTCAGGATTTTCACCATTAATTGTCAGTGCCTTTACTTCACTAGCCTTACTAATGGCAGCACTACTTGTTGTTCCATTAGGGCATCCATCACTTACGAGAACGACAGCCTTGCTATTAGTTGATGCTTTGTATGTTTCGTTTGATAAAAGAGTTTTTGCCTCCCCCAACGCTTTTGTCTGATTTGTTCCACCATTTACTGTTTTATATGCATCATCAATTGCATCCTTGACGCTAGTTCTATTATCTGTCGAATTTAAGCAAATAACATTGCTGCCCGAGAATGTCTTAACACTTGCATCTTTAGCAAATGTAACCAAACTAACATTACTTCCATCTGGTAAAGAATCAATTAACTTCTTAGCTGCATTTGTAAGGTAATACTTTCTATCATGCCCACCTTGCTTTTGAACGTAATACTGTCTGCTTGCAAATGTAAATTGATCTTTGTAGTCATCGTCATACGCAGCATCTTTAACATACCATTTGTCATTATGATAACTAATTCTATTAATCTTTGCCTCAGCTGTCTGCTCGATATAATAGTATGTTGTAGTAGTATCCATATCCGCAGTACTATTGATTGTGACTTTTTCCAAATCACTTGGGAAATTCATAGATCCAGATACATCAATAAGTAAAATTACATCAACTGGCTCTAATCCATTCTGTCTATCAACAGTATAATCCAAAGTATCGAGCTCAACATTGTATGTTCTAGCATCAAAATCAGTTACGTATGCACTCTTATCGATTAACGCACTGTAGTCCACAGTAGTTTTCACTGAGTAACTATTTGTAAACTTGAATTCCGCATTGGATCCTGATGAAAGTTTTAAGTAATTCTCTTGTTCATCGGATTCATTCGTGAAGATTTTTTGCTCTACATCCTCACTGTAACTCCACCTAGTTTTAGCAGATAAGCTATATTCGCTATTACTTAACTCTGCATTCTTTTCACGAATTATGTAGTAATAAGACGAATTGTTGCCAATGCTAGTTTTTCCAGAAGTCCATGTTAGAATTGTCGATGAGCCTTCAGTTTCCGTACTCACGGACTCATCATTAGCGTTAATCACTGTACCATTGAGTGGCGCATCATCTACTACAGCACCTTCACTGTCAACAGCTACAATTTCAAAACATAATTTACCAAGTAATTCATCTAATAGACTCTGATTATTTGATAATCCGTTAATTGTTTTTGTGAAAGATAATTCAAATTTACCTTCTTCTACTGGTGGTTTATCCTGTGAAAAACCAACTTTATCGATGAAGTTGCCGGCAGTTTTCAGTTTGTATCCTCGCTGCTGATATGTAGGCAATGATTTAATAAACCTATCATAATCGGTCTCACCAGAAACGAAATAGAATCTTGTAGCATATTCGGTCGGCGTATATGTACCTACATATTCTGTCCATTTCTGATCATCATCACTTACCTTTAATATATATATACCTTTAGCAGAATCGACGTACTCTTGGTTATCGGACATATTTGCTAAATTAATATTTGAAAGATAACTACTTAGCTCGTCTTGAGTATCCAAACTTTCATTCTTTGCTAGAGATGTAGGCATGATAACCACATACATGGTATCAACCTCTTCAGTACTATCCGTCAAGTTTCCTCGCGCCCTGTGTGAGAACCAATAGTTAAGTTCTCTACCTTTTACTGTGAGAACATCCTGATACAATGCCCCTTCATCTGAACAGTTAATCTCTGCAAATTGAGTACCATCCGCCGCATATACCGTTGTACTTCCATCCGAATTGTGCCAATTATAAGAATTCCAATTACTGTCACTCTGCGCATCGTTATAATAATCAGCATTAATTATTTCTATAGCGTTACCATCAGATGCAGTACCTGTACTCTGCCATACTCCACCTTGAGATTTATAACTATCATTAGAGCATTGAATAAAAGTTCCTGACAACTGTGGTGTTTCAAAACTACCATTCTGCAGTGAATTATAGTATGTTACTGAATACTCGTCAGATTCAACAATCTGTTGCTCTATACCATTATCATCAACATAGTAAGCCTCTATCTTGTAGAGTACTTTGCTCGTTTTATCTGTTAACGCTCCCTCATCTAAAACAATGTTGATTGTACTACCTGTGGTAGTGTCAACAATTTTATCCCCTAAGTTTTCAAAGGTTTCGTTCTCGCAAGCTACATAGTCAGCATCACCTACTGACTTTTTCCAACGATACTGGACTGTTTTATTAGCAAGCTCAGTTGCTAACGCATCTGATAATTTCAATGTAGCGGTAAGTGTACCAGCTGATAGCAAATCGGAGTCTGATATAGTAATTTGTCCCATTTGGCTCTTAAGGTAAACGTCAATATAGTTTATTGTTTTCTTACAATAATATTGACCATTATAATCCCAATCCAAATAATTGCTTAATGATGAATAATAATAACCATCACTTATTGAAACATCACTCATGTTGTCCATCGAATAAGATGATGCTGCACCAGTCTTGAATCCCGATACTGTATATCCATCAACAGTAGAAACTTTAAAGTAATCTCCAGATATAAAATCATTTCCTACTATCTGAGCATAAGAAAGAGTCTCTACTGGACTAGTTGCGTTATCCAAGTACACTCTTATTTGAAGTGGATAATAAAAATACTTTTTTCCACTAGCATTTACATAATAGCCACTGTTACTAGAATTTACGCTATAAAGCCTGTTTTTATTCGTCCAGTAATTTTGATAGTAATAACTATATAAGTTAATATAATTACTTTTAAATACTCTACTGCTATCCTTTACAGCAACAATATATGTTGAGAAATGATCAGTAGTCATTTCAACAGCATCAGCATTTTCAACATTGACCTGTTCAATCTTATCTACCGACTCATTATCATAATGATAAATTTCAGTAGTAAGTGAATCATCATCAATTCCGTCAACTGATAAATCATTAAAGATTACTCTTAATTCTCCAGTTGGCTCGACAACGTTTCCTTCTTCATCGTAAAGATTAATATCATATGCGACAAAATCTACAACTGATGATTCTTCTCCCACCTCGTCTTCAAGAGCATCTGCCATATCATTATAGGCATCCTCGTCAGATTCAACTGTGATTTCATCAGCAGTTACTTTTACAGCACCATTTAAAACAGATTTCTTAGCTCTGATAGTTACAATGCCATTAGCATCTGTGAGCTCTATAATTTCATCATCGTCTTCTAATTCAAACTTGCAGTATTTGCAAATACCATTTTCATCATACTCACACTCTTCTTCTTCTGAGTGTTCCTCGCCAAAGGCATCTACCCATGATTTAATATGAGTTCCATCATTATTTGATGTATAGGTATACTCGATTTCGAATTCATAACCGCAGTGAGTACATTTTCCATTCTCGTCATAAGAGCAATCTTCTGTCTCTTCGTGAACCTCGCCGTCCTCATCTGTCCAAGACTTTACATGAGTGCCATCGCCGTTGCTTGAATATGAATACTCGATTTCTTCTTCTTCGTCATCCTCGAGGTCTTCCTCGTCGTCCTTATCTTCCTCGTCGAGATCTTCATCGTCGTCTTCATCATCAGCGTCATTGATGTCAGCGTCGTCCTCAGAGTCTTCCTTCAGCTCTTCGTCTACCTTTGTCTCTTCATCAGCATCATCAGATGTCTTATTCTCAACATCATCGATTACATCAGAAGCATCATCAGCAACCTTCTGTGCATCAGACTCATCATTTTTACCAGACTCGTCTGCCACCTGAGCATCATCAGACTCTGGCGCTTCATTATTAATTTCTTCATTATTAATTTCTTCATTATTATTGGAATCATCAGACACAGTCTCTTCTGGCTGAGCTTCTACAATATACGCGCTAGGTTCACTAGCATCGTCTGTAGGAACCACATCTTCAGATGCGCCCGCATTAGATTCAAGAGCACTAGCTTCTACATTAGAATCAGAAGCTGGTTCTCCTTCAGATGTTATTTCGATTTGAGTTTCCGCACTTGCATCCTCATTTTCAGCAAAAGCTGACATAGGTGAACTCACCATAAGTGCAATCGCAAGACCCAATGACATTACTCTACTTAATTTTGGCATTCTTCTCATTGAAACAATACTCCCATTGACCTTTAACATCATGCCCACACCCGCCGTGTGAACATCATGTAAAAAATATGTGTCGTTTATGTGTTCCCCGGTTATTATAATAGTTCACTATTTACACAAATTAAAGTTCTTGGCAAGAAATGAACGATTTTGGCAAAAAGTGCATTTTGTTGCGAAATAGTTTCGTAGGTCAAAAGTTCCCTCTCAGCCCTTGATTTTACTGCATTTTTTTGTTTTCATTCACAATTAGTTCACAGGTTTCGAAGGTTACTTTAAGTAACATTGTTGCCAGATTAACCGATTAAGTTGCCAAAAAAAGCAGTGGAAATAATTCCACTGCTTTAGATGATCGTCGAAATCTTATTATAGATTCCTACCATGATATTGAATTGTAACTACCCATACTATTTTCTTTGTCTCATCAATTTTAAAAATAACGATGTAATTATCGATAAGAAGTTGCCGATACCCTTTATCTGCATATCTTCCATAAGACCTTTCTTGATGCGACTGTGGTAATAAATCCAAATCTAATATCGCTTTCTTAATTCTGTCTATTTGCCCCTTTGCATTTTCTGGAGAAGACTTATCATACGCGATATAATGATAGATACTATCTAAATCCTCAAACGCGCGCTTGTATAATCTAACATTATATTTAACCAAAATACTTATTCTCCAATTCTGCAAAAGCTTTTTCGGCATCTATATATTCGCCTGTTTCAGCAAACTCTTTCTCAGATTCAAAGATAGCCTGGTCTATTCTATTTTCCTTCGCAAAAGAATCATATAATTCTGAACTCATAACTACTAAATCACTATACCCATTTTTAGTAATAAAAATAGGTTCATGTTCCTTATGTGCTAAAGTTGAAAGTTCATTTGTATTTCTCAAATCTTTTATAGGCATAATTAATGGCATAAAATCAGCTCCTTCCTTCAGTCATAATTATAGCATAATTATGCTTATCCTGTATATCACATCTTCGAATCCTTAACTGAGAGTTGTTATTAAATTACTTTGTTCTAATCTCTAAACTCAATTTCTTTCGAATCATTGATGTATCTATCGGCCTACTCCTTGTTTCATATGTAACTAGCAATTGGTCTCCAAGATATATCCCCACATTTTCGTATTCATATATTTTAGACATAGCCTTACTTACGTAGGTTGAATCATCCATCATTCCAAAGTGTTCTAGGTATATTTCTCTTCTATTTCTTACATCTAACAAAGTAAAATCTGGCAGTACCTGTTTGTAATCAAGCATCAGTGGCTTTTCATATTTATATGGAATACCTAGCTCATCTAAGATTTTTGAAATCAATACCTCCGACTTGGAACGCATCATTATCCCTCTACCATTATCAAAAAGATTACCTTCATCATGATAAGAAATCTTTTCATATGGTTCAGCTAACCATTCTTCAATATACTGCTCATCTGATATTGATCTAGGAACAACAAGTTTTCGCTTCTTAGTCGGAAGATAATCAATAGCATTCTCATATGCATCTACTAAATATAGCTTTTTAAGCTTATCAATTTGCTTTATTTCCTTCTGAGCCGCCTCTATAACTTTCAAGTCATATTCCTTTTGCGCCAGCCTATGCGCCAATTCAATATTCGACTTCTTTATATATATACCATTCTTGTCCGACGGATCAGTACGAATATAATACTGGTCAGTCCCCTTGTTAGTTGTGACGTGAAGTTTTCCTTCCACGTTAATAGTTCTTGAGCATCTTTTAATCAGTTTAGAAAGCTCAAGTTGACGTTTTTCTAATATAGAAGTAATAGTTTCTTTTCTTATATAACTCGCCTCCCTATATAATTGAATAAAAATAAAGAATGAAATAATGTAACGAATCGTTACAAAGAGTTAAAAGAATGAGATTTAATAATAAATGCATTTCATGGATTTGTCTAGTATTAATTAAGTGTTGATATATGGATAACTAGCATTCCGCCATGGAAACGTAGTGGATAGCCCATGCACAGCCTCGCCTGCACACTGCCTATCCACTACGTTACCACAGCTACATAACCAGCTAGTTCCCCACATATCAACACTTCGACTACTGTGAAATTGTTCTTTACCATGATATGTGAGAAATGCTGTGATTCCGGGGTAAAATCGGAAGTTTTAGAGTTTGATTTACACCGGGGTGGAGAATTCCTATGATTATCGGCGTAATCCGAGAGAAAAATTGAAAATTTTGGCGGATTTCGGGCGAAAAATACCATGATGGAGACAGAAGTTGAAAATCTCGGCGTAAATGGCGACGCCAGCGGCTGGCGAAGATGAAATAATACGCCGGGATTACTAGAAACTCACAATCTCGAGGTAAAAGACCGCGCCGGTAAGACGTCGGCACAGCGCCAGGAGCTGGACAAAACAAAAAATACGCCGGGATTGAGGAATGAGCTCAATCCCGGCGTAGTGTGTGCAATGCAATGCCTAGCACTTATTATATTAGTTAAATCCGACTACCTTCTGGGCAATCTTGTAGGCTGTGACAGAAATGAAGCGTCCGCCGTGGCCAGGGAGATTGGTTGTGCCGCACATGAAACCGTAGCGGAGTCTGCGGTAGAGGTAGTAATCCTTTTCTTTTATATAGTTCCAAAGCTCTCGGCGCTTTGTCTGGTGCTCCTTGGTGCCACTCTTCATAAGAAGGACTGTTGAGATAACTGTAATCATTTCCAAGTAGTTGAACATGTACTTCTTTGTGTGGGCATTGTTGATGTTCTTGTAGTCGAAGCACTCAAGCATGAGCTTGTTGACCTTTATCTGTTGGTCGATGCGGCTAATCATGACCTTTTCATTTACTGACTGATCCTCGCGACCAATGTAGTAGCGATAGAAATCAACATCCAAGTAGTACATTGTCTTTACGAATGGTAGTGGATAGAAAACGTAGAGGTTGTCCACGTAGAAGGTGTGCTTTGGAAGCTCTAATCCACAATCACGCAAAAGCTTTGTGCGATAGATTACTGAATGCATCAAAATGTACTGGCCCTTTTTGAAGTGGCCTGTCTCATCCCAAGAGAAATACTTGTTCTTTGGGAGGTTTGAGTAGGACATGACCTTTTTGTGGGTTGCCCCCTCTTTTTCGTACACATAGTTGGAAATAAGCATATCCAACTGAGTTCCATTTTCGACTGATTGACGAAGAACCTTGAGAATCTTGTCATAGGCATCTGGGTCTACCCAGTCGTCAGAGTCAACAACCTTGAAGAAAAGTCCTGTTGCATTCTTGAGGCCTGTGTTGACTGCCTGACCGTGACCACCGTTTTCCTGGTGAACTGCCTTTATAATAGAAGGATGCTCTGCTGCAAGTCTGTCAGCTATCTCTGCTGTGTTGTCCTTTTGGCTACCATCATCTACGATGATGATTTCAACATCCTCGCCACCGTGGAGAAGTGTCTCAACACAATGCTCCATATATGCTGCCGAGTTATAACATGGTACGGCAAATGATAATAATTTCATAAAAAACTCTCCTAATTTAGATAACTCCCATGATTCGATGTAAAAACATCTCTCCACTAACTCCCCACAGAAGAAGGGCTCCTAATACATAAGCAATTGTTTTGTTTTCGAAGCCATAATGTATTCCTGTGTATAGTCCGCAGACAACCATAACAATTGATGTCACTGTTATGATAATGATAACCTGCCAAATTGTAACACCTACAAGTCCGCATACACAGCCCGCTGCTGCTGTATAAATGCTGGACATTACTACTATTCTAATGTAGTCAAAAACTCTGATAGTATCGCGTCTGTGTTCCTGATAAAACTTGCGCTCTACTGCTTTAAAAATAAGTCTGAATCCAAGTAATGCTAATACTACTGCTGCGACAGCCTCACCGTAATACTCTGGATTTGGAATATATCCATTTGATGCTAAAAGCCAACATGCAAAATAACCTATGTTGTAGAAGACAAGCTCAACTGCAGCTACAACTGCACAAGCAATAATGAGTGTCCTCTTTTTTAATTGAGCTATCATAGCACCTTGAATTTCCATGGCCGCAAATACATCTAGCAAGATACCTGCCGTAATTAGCATATTTTCTAACCAATTCATCTACTAATAAACTCCAATCAATTAATTATTATAAGCCTCTAAATAATTCAACCACTAAATAGCCTGTTAGTACAAGCTACAATAATATTCATTTGTATCTTTTAAATTCCAAATAAAAATTACAATCCCTAGTTTTGCATATTAGTAACTACTTCAATGATTGGACTATGGAATATCTTTACATATACATCTGCAAGCTCTTCTACTGGGGCATTCATTCCACGCTTGATCCATTGAATAGTAACCCACGAAATTGAATGAGCTAAAAACTCAGCAACTGTCGCCTCACTAAGCCAAGAATAGTTTGCTATTCCTGCCAAGCTCTCAACATCTATATATTTCTTTACAGCATTTGCAACGCAACGATTGAAAATCTCATTGAAGGAATTCTGACCCTCTAGTGCTGCTGCTCTCTTATAGAAATCCTTTTCCTTTGCCATTGTTGTCAGAAGAAATGTAACTGCTTCCTTTAACATGCCGTTGGAAAGAAGCGGATCAATCGGTGCAAATAATTCGTTAATTGTAATCCATTCCAGTAACTCATACTTATCTTGAAAATGATTGTAGAAGGTAGGACGAATTACTCCTGCTTTGCTAGTAATTTCCTTTATAGTAATCTTATCAATTGGCTTTGTGATAGCGAGTTCCTTTAGGCTCTCAGCTAACACTATATCTATTGCGTTCTGCGATTGATTATTCATTAACCTACTCCTTAAGAATCCTGGTATTCTACTGCCACATAGAATCCCTTCGGTGTTTCCTTGATGTCTACCACTGTACCTTCCTTTGCCTTGATTCGCTGAAGTGTGGTATAGTTTGCCGACATTGCGTATGACCTTCCAAGAACGTAGTAGTAAGAATTGGATAAGGCATACTCGGTTATTGGTAGAACGTCACCTACCTCAAGAAGTCCGGTGCGCTCCATTTTAAATTCCATCTGTCCCATTTTAGATATCTTCCTCTTTTATGATATTTGTATCGATAATCACGTTTGAAGTTTTTCTTACTTTGTGGACAAATAGAATATCTGTCAAACCATCGTATATGAGCATTGCTCCAATTAGCCATGTAACAAACTCGATAATCTTGAATGCCATAACAATAGAAACAACACCAAGTGCAATATTAATAATTGCGCCAATAAACAACAACCACGAATTGTTGCCATGTCCCCTAAGGACCTCGATAGCCATACCTAAATCCTGGACACCATGAACTACCAGAATCACACCAATAGCAATTGGAATGATATTGAGGAAAATATTGTCCTCAGATGAAAAAAGTAACCATACTCCTAATATAGAAAGTATTGCGCCAACCACAATCCCCATAACATTTAGCCCGTTCTCAAAAACCTGACTGAGAATGATGGCAACGCCTGCCAAAATTATTATGCATGCGATAACGCGGTTGAGTGTAAGCAAGCTCTCCTTTGGATAGAGAACCAACAATACACCGATAACAATACTAATAACTGCAGAAATTGTAATATTGAGTCTTAAGCCTTTGATTTTCTCTTTCATAAAGCACCATTCTCCTTTTTACATTGGAAAAAGTGTTGAACTGTTAATAGCTCAACACTTTAATAAATCCTATCTCTCTTTTTTGTTTCCCCAGAAACCGATTGCCACTGTGCCTGGACCAGTATGTGAACCGATTGTAGGGCCGATATCAAATATTCTAATCTTTTCTTTCATGTTAGGGAATGCTTCCTCAAGCATATCAGCCATCTCTCTAGCATCATCATAGCAAACTGAATGAGTAATGAAAATGTTCTCATCATACTCATCTCCGTTTTGAATACGCTCTCTAACTGCAGCAAGCGCAGCCTTCTTTACCAACTTTTTGCCACGACACTTTTGTCTAGGAATAAGTTTTCCTTCGTCGTTGACATTGAGAAGTGGGCAAATGTTCAGAGCTGTACCAAACCAACCAGATACCTTTGAAATTCTACCGCCACGGATAAAGAATGTAAGGTCTGTTGTAAAGAACCAAGTATTCTGATTCTGGATATTGTCCTCAGCCCATTTAACTAATTCGTCGAATGTAGCGCCCTCATCGCGAAGATATGCAAGCTTGTCCATGAACAAAGCATATCCTGCAGAAGCTGTAAGGCTATCTATAACTACTACTTTATTGTCTTCAAACTCTTCGTTTACAATACCAGCAGCAATTCGTGCTGAATTTATAACGCCTGAGATACCGCTTGAGAGTGTAATGTGAAGTACATCCTTGCCTTGAGAAAGAAATCCTCTGAAATACTCTGTAAATTCATCTGCATTTACCTGTGATGTCTTTGTCATAGCTCCGTCTAACATTGACTGGTAAAAGTCCTTTGCTGTCATTGACTGAAACAAATCATCTGAATATTCTTTGCCGTCTAAATAATAATGGAATTTGATATACTCGATATTCTTTTCTTTAAGATATTCGCTAGTAGTATCTACTGTAGAACAGCAACTAATAACATATTCTCCCATAACTATCCTTTGTTTCCTTTTAAAAAATAAAGCTTTTTATAAAGCTTGTTTGAGTATAACTCAAATCCGTATTAAATTGCAACCTTCACACGACTACAAATCATACCTGAAAGTATACCAATTACCACTCCCGAAACCGTGCCAACGCCCATAAGTACAGGGAAATATAATATTAGTTCCTTTGAATCCAGCAGTACCATAGCAACGAGAATTTGTCCAAAATTATGAAAAACTCCTCCAACCACGCTAACTCCAGTTATTGAGAATTTGCCTGATTGCTTTGCCAAAAACATCATCACAAATGAAAGCAAGGCACCGGCTAAACTGTACATCATCATGGCAAAATTTCCAAAGGTGATTGCCACCAATAGCACTCTCACCAGGGAAATCCCAAGTGCTCTCTTGTACCCAAGCAAATATATTGCCGCAAGTGTAACAATATTAGCCAAGCCAATCTTTGCCCCAGGAACTCCACTGCTGATTGGAAACAGTGATTCTATATATGAAAGTACAAACGCTAGGGCAATGAGTAACCCTGTGTATGCAATATTTTTCGTCTTCATTTTTACTCCTAGTTAATTTGTCATGGAATCGATTTCATTCTCCTGTCCACCCTCTACTGTGATAACAAGCTCATGAGGAAGACAGACGATGGATTCTTTTGCATAGTGGATATGAGAATGATTGACACATATTTGATCTGGGCATGAGGCCTCAAGAATATAGACCTCCCCATCCTTTATAACAATAGTGTTGTACTCACCTTCTCCAAAATCAATGGTCTCGGTGTAGTCCTCGTCCAATGGAAATTCTCCATAAATTTTTTGGCCAATTGTAACACGAACAACTGCATCCTCCCCGGTGTTATTCTTTTGCCAAATATGCATTCCCCCATAGACCAAAAGGGAGAATAACAATAATGAAATTATCAATATTAAATCATTCTTTTTCATGGTTAAGATTGTATCACATTTTCCCTATCATTTAAGGAAACATTTCTATATAATATTGAATAGTTAGGTTTTATTGAATGGGAGAATATAGATGAAGTTTGAATTTGTTTTTGATAAGTTAACAAACTACAAGAATAATTTATATAAAGAGTGGCTACTGACCAACGGCATAGGCGGATATGCAGGCAGCAGTATAATCGGTGCACACATGCGTACACATCAGGGCTATATGATTGCCAGCCTTCGCGCTCCAGCCCAGCGTTATCTTGTTTTTTCCAAGACAAATGAGCGTCTTGTTTGTGGTAGCCGCATTTACGATTTGACTACTAGCCAGCACAGAGGTCCATACGCTAGTGAGTTTAATCAGGGCAACATGCACTTAAAGTGCTTCAAATACGACGGTACAATTACTTATATATATGAAGCAGGCGGGATGCGTCTTACAAAGACAATCTCACTGGTTCAGGGCAAGAACCAATGCGTCATTGCATACACATTGGAGAACAATGGTCCAGCAGCCGGTGTTGTTATCACACCACTTATGAATTACCGCGAGCATGGACAGCATATGACTGTGGATTCCCTCCGCTACGAGCTTCCAGAAGAGGTCTTCAAGGAAATTCGTGATGAGGAAAACGGAAACAACGGTTTCTACTACTCTCCTGTCAGCAATCAAAATGTGAGAATATCACTTATAAGCGCTGGCTGTGAAATGGTAAAGCGCAACAATATTTACGATGAGAATATGGAGCTTCAGCTTGAGCTTGATGACAATGAGGATGCACTTGATTGTCATCTCAAGCCATACGATTTCGTTATGGAGGTTGAGGCAGGCGGAGTTTCTCGCGCTTCCTTCATATGTACTGTTGATGTCAAGGAGCCAAACGGCAGAAAGAAAACAGAGTTCAAGCAACTACCTACAGTTGAGATTGATACAGCATTTATCCAAATTGAGAAAGCAAAGAATCGTATAGACGATATTCTCCAGAAAGCGGACTTCGAAGAGGAGGACGAGTTTGGACAGATTCTTGCAGTAGCTGCTGACCAGTTTATTGTTGATAGAGCATCCACTGGCAAAAAGACAATCATAGCTGGATATCCATGGCTGACTGACGCAGGTCGCGATTCTATGATTGCATTTACTGGACTTTGCCTTGAGACTGGCCGCTTCGACGATGCCAAGTCGATTCTTCTATCATATTCAAAATGCATAAAGAATGGTCTTATCCCAAATATGTTCCCTGAGAATGGTAAGGATCCTTCTTACAACACAGCTGATGCATCACTTTGGTATTTCTACGCAGTTTACAACTATTTGAAATATGTAGATACAGATGATGCATGGAAATTTGTGGAGGATTACATTTATCCAAGCCTTCAGGAAATCATGGGAGCTTATAGAAAGGGCACAAAATACTCTATCGGAATGGACGACGACGCGCTCATGAAGGCTGGTGCCGGCCGTGACCATGTCACATGGATGAACGTGAGAATCGGTGAAACCACTGTTACTCCTAGACACGGCAAGCCAGTTGAAATCAATGCACTTTGGTACAATGCCCTTATGACAATGGAGGAGATTTCTCGAGGAATCGCTCGTCGCACTCACAACAAGCCAGAAAACTACTTGGCATATGCCGGCGGTTGCAGCCAGCTTGCCATGTGGGTAAAGGAAGCCTTCAATGAGGAGTTCTGGTTCGAAGAAGGTGGTTATCTCTATGATGTTGTTGGTGATGACTTCAAGGATGAAACACTTCGTCCAAACCAGATTTTTGCAGTAAGTCTTCCATTTACAATGCTTGATCCAGAAAAAGAAAAGTCAATCGTTCGTGTATTAAAGGACCAGCTTTATGTTGGTGTTGGACTCAGAACACTGGATACAGCCAACGAAGCCTACAAAGGCATTTTCCAAGGAGACCAAGAGCAGCGCAGTCTCGCTTATCATCAGGGTACAGCCTGGGGATATTTACTTGGAGCCTTTATCGAGAGCTACCTAAAGACTGGCGGCGGAAGCGCTCAGTCAATCGAGGAAGCAAAGGCCATGTTCGAGCCTTTGGAAAAGCAATTATTTAGCAATTGCATTGGAACATTCTCACAAATATTTGACGGAGACGAGCCACATACAGCAAGAGGCTGCTATGCTCAGGCTTGGTCAGTAGGAGAAATCCTTAGAGCCCACCGCTTAGTTAATAATTAATCACAAATCAAAACGCACTCCCGATTTTTCGAGAGTGCGTTTTATTAATTATGGGAAATAATTAGTTTTTATGTTTCTTATCGTAGTTTTCTTTTGCCGTTGCGCCGATTATTGTAAGAACGAGGATTGAACCGATTATTGCAACTACAAATGCGTATCTCTTGTATGTATCGTAGATAATATCAGAATCGATACTCTTCGCTACTTCTTCCTCGTCGATTTCGATTACATCTTCAACACCCATTGGAGTTTCTGTGTCTTCGATTGATGTTGTCTCGTCTGCGCCTGCACCTTCAGCTCCTGCCTCATTCTGGCCTTGGCCGCCTTGTCCGCCTGCTGCAGCTGCTGCGCCATCATCCTGACGATTATTTACAACACCTTCTCCTCCACCTACCTGAACTATCTGGTACTGAATTTCATTCTCGCCCTGAACTGTTCCGTAAGAGGTAACTGTATTTGTGTTGTAAACTGTACCTGCAGCTGAGCCTGTACCCTTTTTGTATGTAAATACAAATTCCTGATTTTCCTTCAAGCTTGCTGCGTGAATATTGTAAGCATTTGGTACATATCCATCTATGAATCTGTAAGGAACATAAACTTCGTCACCAAGTGCTCCGTAGTATGTAGCTGTTTCAAGTAATTGATTCCCTGCTTCATCCAAATACTTTACTGTATAAGGAACTACTGCTCCAACACCGTAAGCTATAACATATGAGTTATCCTTTGTTACTGTGAAGGTAGATGCAGATACAACATCATTTGAACCACTTACTCGCATTCCCTTTACATAATAGCTTTTGCCTTCCTGAGGTGCTACGGAAACAGCGCCTTTTGGATTAAAGGAAATCTGATCGTTGTAGTTTAGTCCTGAGATTTTAATTGTATCCCCAACAACCTTTGCGTTAGCTACGCTATTCTCGCCACTCATGATTGTCAGGTAATTTGACATATCTGTTAGGAAGTCAGCTCCAACCTCTTCTGTTCCACCAAGCACGATGTTGATTGAATATGTGTAGCTTTCTGCCCTTGCTGTACAAGGAATGATTAGTGAAAGAGCTAGTGTCAATATTAAGTTAATTCCGAATAATAAATTTAACTTCTTCATATTACGCTACCTTCTCTCTTTGTTTTTTTGAAAGCCAAAAGTAAAATACGATTAGTAATAATCCTAGGATTAACATCGAGCCACAAATGATAATAGGAAGTACTGCATCACCTGTGATTGGATTGTTTGCTAAAGGAATAGCTGGTTCTTCGAGAACTACAACTTCTGTTCCACCAGGGATTGTATAAACAACACTCTTTGTTTCTGTTGTAGTTACTACATTTTCTGCTACCGCTGTGCTGACTGCCTCTACACCAAACTTTACGTCTAGCTCTGCTAGCTTCTGCATGTATGCGTTATCTTGAGAATTTCCATCAAGTTTAATTTCGATAACAACTGTTCCAGCTTTTCCATTTGCTACTCTTCCTACATTAAAGAATGTATTTTGGTTGGAATCTAAGTTTCCTTGAACCTGCTTCAAACCAATGACTGTTGTATTGTCGCCACCTACTGTAGTGCTATCGTAAAGTGTGTTTGCAACCCCATCCAAGATATAGCTAATTGTGTAGGAATATGCACCACCGCTTATACTTGCTGCACTACCGTCAGCGTTCTTTTCTTCTAAGGAAGTAATTATGTCAGTGCTAAGATAAAAATCAGCTGCTGCACTGGAATCATTTTTGTAATTAACCTCAAATACAACTGTGTCACCAGGCATAACGCTTGTTATTGTGGACTTGTTTACATCGTAGTTTGAACTAAGTCCGTTGCCATCATAACTTACATCCCAGCCTGTAGTTTGTGTGCTTGCAAATGAGGTAATGTTTGTGGCCATCAGTCCTGCTGCTGCAACTGCTAGAGCAAGGACTATATTAATAATTTTCTTTTTCATCTCTTGCTCCTTTCATTACTGAACTGCTTTACCACCTATTGTTACGATATTTCCATCATCTACTGCATCACAAGTTGCTTTGATTCCCCATGCTGCGTAGATTGCATCCTCCGCGTTGTGTGTCTGGACTGCATCTGCCTGAATCTCGATTTGGATTTGCTCTCCATCGTAAAGATATTGATTTACGATAGTTCCTGTTGTTTCACCTTCTGCAGTTTCAACGTATTCTGTAACTGTATTATCAACCTTGATTGATACTAAAAAGTCTGCTGCATTTCCACATCCGAGTGGTGAAGTCATGTAGTAAACTGTCTGCTCTTTTGTAGTCTCATCTGGATTTAGGTACCAGCCATCTGCTGTTTCGAGTTTAATTAAATCTGGATCAAGGTTTGTGCTCTTGCCATCCTTGTACCAATTCTTTCTAACTACAACTCTTACATATTCAGCATAGCCTGTTTCTGAGTTTGAGTTATTAACAACTCTTACGTTCTCAGAGTATTTCTTTCCAACCTTGAAGGACTCATCTGCTGCTATGTTTGGGAACTGTAACCCTTCTGAAATAGCTGCATATCCATCACCTGTATTCTCCTGAAGCTCTACTGAGATAGTTGCTGTTGAGAAGTTTACTCTCTCTGCTTGAGTCTGATAGACCAATGCTGCTCTTGTAGCTCCAACTGAACCTGAAACTATGATGATTAATCCTAATGCTAAGAGTATCAGAGGGTTCTTTATTAATTTTTTCATATCAATCCCTCCTATCTTGCTTCGTCACTAGAACTGATTATTGCACTGCTCCAATCAGCAGTTGCATTACCGTCATCATCGTAAATAGCCTTTGCTGCTTCCTGGATAATAATTACATTAAAGCTATCATCGGTTCCTTCGTAATCAATCTTTAGATTAAGAGGTTCTGTATTTCCCGTTGGACTGATGACATCTTTGTAGTAATAATAATCCCCATCCTTTGTCCAGCCTGTTGACTCTTGAAGAGTTACTGTACAGCTATCAGGATAAATTGCCTTCGCTCTTATCAGTACGTCGTAATCTCCGGTGTTAGAAATGGAAATGGTCTTTATCATGTGTTCTACTTTATCTTCCATCTCTGGGAGCTTTCCATCACCTAAGGTAAGTTCAATAACTCCATTTGCTGTGTCGGTGTCGGTAAAATATGCTATGGCTGGTTTCACTGCAAATCCACTTATTAAAATAAGTGCCGCAGCAACTAATATTAACCGCTTTGTTTTCATAATTAGCTACCTCCATCTCACATTCTTATTGAGCTACTTCTTCGTACACTGGAATATTTATTGTCCCCTGCTCAACCGGGTTGCCATCTCGATCTATCCAGTAAATTGTGCCATCTTCTATTTCAAAATTGTTTTCTGCACTTATTCCACCTGAGATTAATCTGCCGTCATAGTCGTTTTCAAATTTTACTACTGTTGTTTCATTAGGAATAATCTCATTTCCTGAGATAACTTGGTTTCCTACACTTTCGTAGCTAGCACCTGTGTAAACCTCAGTTACTGTAACAACTGATGTTGCTGGAATATCCTCAATAACGATGCTCTTTGTTCCTGCTGCTGAGAAATCAATTGAGTATACATTGTTGAGAACTTCTTCTTCCTCTGCTAGCACTGCCTTTACTTCGTATACAAATGCTGCATCACCGAGAGAAGAATTAAATGTATCTAGAGTCTTTACTATTTCAAGGCTTCCATATCTTGCTTCTGCCTCAGACTTGAGTTCGAAGGATACATTGTAAATCCAATCGTCATCACCAGTTCCTGTCATAATGTAGTTGCTTGTTGGAGCAGATATTATGTAGCTGGTAAATGTGTATGTATATCTAGGGTCCTCTTGATCAGCTGCTATATATGGAACGTAAAGATAAACTCCAGGGCCATCCATTTCTACAGTTCCGGAGGTTTCTCCTTGTCCTCTGTCGATAGAGAGAATGATTGCATCCATCTCGTCTGCTGCTTCAACAATTGTAAGAGCCGGCTCTACGATTTCCTTCTTAATATCTTGAGGATCGTGTCTTTCGTTGAGATACTCTCGATTAATATTTTCAAATCCCTCAGCTTCAACCAGCTTTCCAGTTTCATCCATTCCTGCTATCTTGTATAGCTTGATATCTAATCGATTATCAAACTCGTTAGCAAAAACTGAATCCTCGGCAATTTTTGCAGTAATTGTGTTTGTCTCCTGTGGATTAATTCTCTCAGC
>JAEEGH010004519.1_pt1 | contig 35630 bp, 26 predicted proteins | sample 9134181 | NCBI WGS metagenome assembly JAEEGH01 (sample SAMN16246544, study PRJNA631951) | gut metagenome | biome: gut microbiome; feature: rumen; material: DP-attached | host: Bos | place: Iran: Karaj | collected 2018-10
GGGGCTTATCTCGCTCCAGTCGAAGTCGAGGCTGGCGTTGTCGAGCAGGGTTTTCTTCAGCTCCTCGGTAAACTGCGGTATTTCAATCTCTTCTTCAAAGAGTCCGCCGTTGGTGTAAGGGAAGGCGGCGAGGTCGGGCTGCAGGTATTTGCTCCGGCGGTCTATCGGGGTGTTGAGCACCTCGAAAAGGTCTTTCATTGCGCGGCGCAGGTCGGTGGCGTCGTAGCGCGCAAGGTAGTCGTGGAACTGGTCGTGGGTGAACACTCCGGCATCCTCGGCATAAAGGCAGAAAACGATGCGCACACACAATATGTTGAGCCATCGCAGAGCTTCGGGCGAGCCGTCGCCGTACTGCTTGAGCAACGCGTCGTAGATTTTGCCCACAATGGTGCCGGCTTGCATCGACACCTGCATCTCCTTGCTCAGATGTTCGTTTTTGGTATCCACAAGGAACAGCAGTCGGTAGTACTCCTTGCCGAGATTTTCCAGAAGCACCTGTTCGGGCTCCCCGTTGGGCTGCTCCATGTCATAGATCAGAAATTCGGAGAAATTGCAGGTAACAATCCAGCGCGGGTGTTCCGACACCGGCAGACTTACCACATAGCGTCGTGCCTGCTGGAACGGGTTGAGCAACGAGCCGTCGCTTTGGAGTATGCCCTTGCGCAAGTCCTTGCCGAACGATTTCTGCTCGATAAGCACACGGGTGGAGGGAATACGTGCGTCGATAAAGTTGGAAGAATCCACCATGCGATGGTCCTCGAAAGTGATGAAACCGTCGGATGGCGTTTCGACACCGAACACATTCGACAACAAGTCTATCCAAAAGGGTTGCGACTCACCCCGTTCATAACCCCTGCCCTTCCAGCGTTGTGCAAATTCGGCAGCCGATGCGGCAATCTGTTTCTCTGTCTTCATCTGATTTCGTGATATTAGAAATGCAAAAATACACTTTTATTTCGAACTACGCAAATAAATTTCAATTAATAATTAACAATGAACAATGGACAATGTGATTTAGTTAATAATTTATAATTTACAATTAATAGTTATTGCGAAGCTTTTGCCGAAGGCAAAATAATTTACAAGATTTACAAGATATGCTCACAGACTGAATTTAATTAAAATGTGTTCGCGATTGCTTCGCAATTCGTGAGCCGAAGGCGAACAGGAGAAAAAAGTTGATATGATTTATGGACACCTTCAAACCACTAATCACCAATCACTCATCACTCATCACAGTTCACAGCTCACTGTTCACAATCTAATCACCAATCACTAATCACAAATCACCAAAAAATCGTATCTTTGCAAAATCAAAACGCATCATAATGCCGACAGACTACACATATCTGAACACCCCTATAGAGTACCTGCGCACCGTAGGTCCTGCACGCGCCACCCTTTTGCAGCGCGAGCTGGGAATATTCACCTTCGGCGACCTGCTCGAGTACTACCCTTTCCGCTACCTCGACCGCACACGGTTCCTGACTATCAACCAGATTACCGAAACAAATAATTATATAGTCACCAAAGGTGTCATCACCGACATCAAAACTGTCGGCGAAGGCCGCAAGATGCGTCTCACTGCCTATCTGCGCGACAACACGGGATGTGTGGAGCTGGTGTGGTTTCAGGGAATAAAATGGGTGAAGGACTCCATCAAGGCCAACACCGAATACCTCGTGCTTGGCCGTCCTACCCTCTTCAACGGCACCTACAACATAGCCCACCCCGACCTTGAGCTGGTGAAACCCGAAGGCGACGCCGTGGCGCAGTCGTTCATACCCATATATTCGTCGAGCGAGAAACTTAAATCGCGCGGACTCTCCACCAAAGGCATCTCCAAGATGATGGCGGTGCTTCTGGGCGACGCACGCGGCAAAATCCCTGAAACCCTGCCGCAGTACCTCCTCGACCGTTTCGGACTAATGGGACGTGAACAGGCGATGTTCAACATACATTTCCCCAAGGACAGGGCGGCAAACGAGAAAGCGGTGCGGCGACTGAAATTCGAGGAGATATTCCTTATGCAGCTGGAGTACCTCTACGCCAAGACAGAACGTCAGCAGAAAAGCACCGGACTAGTTTTCAACCATATAGGCGACAACTTCAACAATTTCTACAACAACAACCTGCCTTTCGAGCTTACTGGTGCGCAGAAACGCGTGGTGCGCGAAATCTACAGCGACATGCGTACCGGCAAACAGATGAACCGTCTGCTGCAAGGCGACGTGGGCAGCGGCAAAACTCTCGTGGCACTGCTTTGCATGCTAATTGCCTGCGACAACGGCTGCCAGGCCTGCATTATGGCTCCCACCGAAATACTTGCCACACAGCATTTTGCCAACATCAGCCGTTTTCTGGAAAACACCGGCATAAGCGTGGAACTACTTACCGGCTCCACAAAACCGTCGCAGAAAAAGAACATAAAAGAGCGTCTGCAAAAGGGCGAGATAAACATACTGATAGGCACCCACGCCCTGATAGAGAAAGACGTGGTTTTCGCCAACCTCGGACTTGTGGTCATCGACGAGCAGCACCGTTTCGGCGTGGAACAGCGTGCCAAGATGTGGACCAAAAACAGCGTCCCGCCCCACGTGCTTGTAATGACCGCCACCCCTATCCCCCGCACCCTCGCAATGACGGTGTACGGCGACCTCGACTGCTCCATTATCGACGAACTGCCGCCTGGACGCAAACCCATCAAAACCATACACCAGTACGACAACGACAGGCTTAAGGTGTTCGGATTCATGCGCCGGCAGATCGAGGCCGGACACCAGATTTATGTGGTGTACCCCCTTATCAAAGAGTCGGAGAAAATGGACCTGAAAGACCTGATGGACGGCTACGAAAGCATATCGCGGGCCTTCCCGCAACCGCAATACCAGATCAGCATGGTGCACGGCCAGCTGAAATCCGACGTCAAAGACTACGAAATGGAGCGTTTCAAGAAAGGCGAGACACATATCATGGTATCCACCACGGTGATAGAGGTTGGTGTAGATGTGCCCAACGCCTCGGTGATGGTGATAGAGAACGCCGAGCGGTTCGGACTTTCGCAGCTGCACCAGCTTCGCGGACGTGTGGGACGTGGCGCGGAACAGTCGTACTGCATACTTATGACATCGCAGAAGCTCACCACCGAAGGCAGGGCGCGCATCAAGACGATGGTGGACACCACCGACGGCTTCAAAATTGCCGAAGCCGACCTCAAGCTGCGCGGTCCCGGAGACCTGCAGGGACTACAGCAAAGTGGCGTCATCGACCTGAAACTCGCCGACATAGTGCAGGACGAGAATATGATACGCGTGGCGCGCGACACCGTGAACGAGATACTCGCCGCCGACCCGCAGCTTACAGCCGAACAGAACAGCTGCCTCAAAAGGCATATCAACAAAAAGCGAAGCAAAATAAACTGGGGACGCATATCGTAGCGCCAATTCCTTTCAGCAAAGAAAAAACGGGAGGTCTATATAAAAAAAGTCGGGGTGAAAAGACTCGAACTTTCGACCCCTTGCACCCCATGCAAGTGCGCTAGCCAACTGCGCCACACCCCGAACTTTTAGTGTTTCAAAAACGTTTGCAAAAGTACGCTTTTTTTTCGTTACGGACAAATTTTTTTTGCGTTTTGGACTTTATTTCTTCCTAATTGTTTTATTTGTAATCTATTACTAACTCAAAAAAAGCTACGCCGACACCGACCGAACGCCATTTTTAGACGTTAAAGCCTGCGATATTCCTTGGTTTTGGGCAGCACTGGACGCGTTTTTTGAGGACAAATTACGAAGTACAGTAGGTATGTCTTGTCGTTTTTTATATCCACATTGGGGAAGTCTGTCGGCAAAAGGTTCTCGTAGGTCTCGTACCTCACTCGCGACGACGACACACCGTGTTCCTGCAAAAAAACTATTAGATTGCTTATACGTTTGTTGTTAAGTATTTCATTGAACTCCTCCTCCGAAGAGATATAACCGAACAGATGCACATACAGCAACAAATTAGGGTTGTCCTTTAAAAATTTGGCGATTGACAATAAACGGGATGTGTTTTGCACATCCACATCGGCTGTATGATGGAACAATCCCTCCATTTTGTACGGTTTGTTGAGTTCAAAGCCGTCAAGAATTATGTTCTCTGTCTTTGTCGAGTTAGCAACAAATTCATTCTTTTGTTTGTCGGAACTTGCATCTACTTTCATAGGGAAAAAGTTTTCTTTGTCCAACTCGAGTCTGCATTGCTTTGAATTGTCCAAAAACACGCCGTATTTGCCATTTTCTCCGCTTTTGGTCATATACAGCACCTTGTCGTTCTGGGCATCAACTATTGTCATGCTTACATCATCGACAGGGCGTCCGTTAACATCGCACACAAAACCTGTGCAGAATGTGTAATTTGGTATATCCGAAAAAGAATAAATCTTGTCGTCAAGCAAAGATGTATCGCGTGTGCTTACGAAAAATCCACCGTCACCTTTTGGCGAAATCACCAACGAAAAGTCGTCGGCAAAAGAATTGTAGGGCATTTTCAGATTGCATACTTCTTGTTTTGGCAGATCGAAACTAACACTGTATATGTCGTATCCTCCGTAGTTCTCGGCTTGTCCGTTCGACGAGAAAAACAATGTGTTGCCACTGATGAATGGCGTAATCTCGTCACCGTGAGTATTAATAGATTTACCCATATTGACGGGTTCCTGCCAATCTTTACCTTCCAATTTGCTCATCCACAAATCATTGTTGCCATACCCACCTTTTCCTTCAAGATATGCCGAAAATATCATTTTTCTTCCGTCGGCGGTAAAAGCAAGCGATTCAACAGGCAGACTCTTCCCTCCTATTCTAACCTCCTTCTTTTTTGAATACACACTGTCAGTGAGTTGGGAGCAATAAAGTGTCGGGGTGCCTTTTTTGTCCAATGCTACAAAGTAAATTTCATTCGTCCCTGGATATACAGCAAAAGAGACCACCCTATTACGGACAAAAATCGGCATCTTACTCTCAGGCAAGGAATTAGTGAGCACTTTTTCCGACACATCAGAACAGAACACATGGTAATCATATATGTGGGATTGGTAATCGGCGGCCGACGGGTCGAGCATATAACCTGTGGTGGAATAATATAGTTTCCCATCAAAGAACTGAAGACCGCGCTTTTTGCCAAAAGTGTTGATTGCGTACTGTCCCACAACATTCACAAATGGATTTTGGTAGTTGTTGCCCACAGAATACATCAATGACGGACTGATTTTTTTCAAAATTGTTGTATCGTCAGATTCGGCCCTATATTTGTAATAGTAAGAAAGGGCCTCCAGATATTTCCCGTTGCAACGCAACACCTCGGAATAGATGGGATAATTGGCAACATATCCCGGATTGAGCCTCATAGCCTTTTCCAACCACTGTCTTGCAGGGTTATAATAGCCCAACTCCTTATAACACTTTGCCATTTTTGTGTAAATGTCCGATTGGGTAGCCACAGGCAACTTTTCACCGGCAAGCAGTTTCTTGTACATACGTAAGGCGTCGGAGTATTCGGCATTGTTGAATTTAGCATCGGCCTTTTTAGTTACCTGTGCCGATACCGCGGTCGCGGAAAAAACGAAAACGGTTAAGGCAATTACCGATAAAGCGTGCTTAACAAATGATTTCATAGTGTGTATCAATGGGTTACAATGTTTCAAATGAGTACCAGCGGCACTATTTCGCCGACGGTGTCCACATAATGGAATTTGAGGCCTTTGCGGTATTCCTCGTCGATGTCCTCGATGTCGCGACGGTTTTCGGAGCAAAGCGCTATGTCGGTGATTTTGGCACGTTTGGCGGCGAGTATCTTCTCTTTGATACCGCCCACGGGCATCACCTGTCCGCGCAGGGTTATCTCGCCTGTGAGGGCAAAATTGGAACGCACTTTGCGGTGCGTGAATACCGAAACCAAGGCAGTGAAGATGGTTATTCCCGCCGAGGGGCCGTCCTTGGGGGTGGCACCTTCGGGCACGTGGATATGCACGTTGTGGGTTTCGAACATCTCGGGGTCGATGCCCAGCTCGTCGGCTTTGGATTTGACGTATTCGTAAGCCAGTGTGGCCGACTCTTTCATCACATCGCCGAGGTTGCCGGTCATGGTGAGGTTGCCTTTGCCCTTGCTCAGCGACGACTCGATGAACAGTATCTCGCCTCCGACGCTGGTCCACGCTAGTCCTGTTACCACGCCCACGCTGTCGGTGGTGCGCTCCTCGCTGCGATGGATGGGAAGTCCCAGAATCTCTTTCAGCGACGAGCTTTTGACGGCTTTCTCCACATCTTCACCCTGCACTATGCGCACGGCGTTGTGGCGTATTATCTTGGCGATGGCCTTTTCGAGCTGACGTACGCCGGCCTCGCGGGTGTATTCGTTGATAATCTCGCCCAAGAGCGACGACGAGAACGAGAGCTGCGACTTTTTCAGTCCGTGTTCGGTCATCTGCTTGGGTATGAGGTGCCTTTTGGCAATCTCTTTCTTCTCTTCGAGGATGTATCCCGAAAGGTCAATAACCTCCATACGGTCGAGCAGTGCCGGCTGTATTGTGGAGAGCGTGTTGGCGGTGGCTATGAACATCACGTTGGAGAGGTCGTAGTCGATGTCGAGGTAGTTGTCGTGGAAGGCGGTGTTCTGCTCAGGGTCTAGCACTTCGAGCAGTGCCGATGACGGGTCACCGTTGTGTGTCATTCCCGTTACCTTGTCTATCTCGTCGAGGACGAAAACGGGATTGGAAGTGCCTGCCTTCTTGATATTCTGCAGAATGCGTCCCGGCATTGCGCCGATGTATGTCTTGCGGTGGCCGCGGATTTCGGCTTCGTCGTGCAGGCCGCCAAGGGCCACGCGTATGTATTTACGATTTATGGCCGATGCTATGGACTTGCCGAGGGAGGTCTTACCCACACCCGGAGGTCCTACAAGGCAGAGTATGGGCGATTTCATGTCGCCTTTGAGTTTCAGCACGGCAAGATATTCGATTATACGCTCTTTCACCTTTTCAAGCCCGTAGTGGTCGCGGTCGAGCACCTTGCGGGCATGGTCGAGGTCGAGGTTGTCGGTGGAGAACTCGTTCCACGGCAGGTCGAGCATGAGGTTCAGATAGTTGAGTTGCACCGAATAGTCGGGCGACTGCGGCTGGTAGTGGCGCATCTTACGCAGTTCCTTGTCGAAGATTTCGGCCACCTCCTTGCTCCATTTTTTCTTCTTGGCACGTTGTTCCAGTTCGTAGATCTCCTGTTCGCCGGGGATTTCGCCCAGCTCCTCCTGTATGGTCTTCAGCTGCTGGCTGAGTATGTAGTCGCGCTGCTGCTTGTCCATGGAGTTGTGCACGCGTTCGCGGATCTCGTTGCGCACCTCAACGGCGTTAAGCTCGCGGGTGAGCAGTTCGTAAACCTTGTTGGCACGCAGCACAAAATCGTCGATTTCGAGTATGGTCTGTTTTTCGTCGAGCGAGAGTTCGAGGTGCGAGGCTATGAAATTGAGCAGTATGCGCGGACTTTCGATGTTGCGTATGGCAAAGCTGGCCTCGTTGGGGATGTGCTGTGTCTGTTTCAGAAGCTGGTCGTACATGGTGCGCAGCTGTTCGAGCTGACTTTTGAACACCTTGCCGCGGGGCGGCAGTTTCGACTCCTGAAGATAGGCCACTTTGGCGGCGAAGAAAGGCTCGTTTTGCGTGAATTGCTTGATTTCAAAGCGTTTAACGCCCTGCAAGATGGCCATGATACTGCCGTCGGGCATATTCAGCACTTTAAGAACATTGGCCAGAGTGCCGACAGTGTGCAGGTCGTTTTCGGCGGGATTGTCCACATTGTTGTTCTGTGCCACCACACCTACCAGCAGATGCCGTTTTTCGGCGGTTTTCAGCAGCACTTTGGATTTCTTGCGACTGGCGGTAACGGGCATCACCACTCCCGGATACAGCACGTTGCTGCGCAGCGGAAGGATGGCAATCTCGTCGGGGGCGTCGCCCTTGAGCAGCATCTCCTCGTCGGACTCGCTGATAATGGGTATAAATTCGGCTTTCGCCTCTATCATATCGTTGAAAAGGTTCTCAAAACCATGGAGTAAGTCGTCGTTCATCGGTTTTCGCGATTATTTTTAATAAAAAACACCTATAAATACGTAGAAACTCCGATTTTGTTTCCAAACGAAAGAAAAAGGTGTTCAACCCTTTTTTTGTAAGGTATCCCAGTCGGGAATGCCGTTGTGGAACACCACTTGGCCGGCAGTTTTGTCGTAGGAAAAGCAGGCATTCTGCAAACCATTGGTAATCAGTATATACGGAACGTTGAGAACCATATTGTAAATCATCGCTTGGTCGAAGGTCTTCTGCTGAAGCTGCACTTCGGGCTTTTTGCACTCCACCAAAAGCAATGGTTTCATTGAAGCATTGTAAATGATTATATCACAACGTTTTGGCATTTTGTTAAAAGTAATGCTTCCCTCCACCTGTATCAGTTCGATGGGGTATTCCAAAGTGTGGTGAAGGTAATGGACGACGTGTTGCCTAACCCACTCCTCGGGCGTGAGAGCCACATATTTTTTCCGTGCAATATCGAAAATCTCCGCCTTGCCGTCGCTCTGACTGACGGAAAAACTATATTCGGGGAAATTAAGTTTCGGCAGTTTCATTTTAATTCGGAGTTCGGAATTCGGAATTAGTTGATAGTTTATAATTTATAGTTTATAGTTCGTTTTAATATTATTCTCCGCCCTTCGGGCTATCGAAAGGTTCACAGAACCTTTCTTCATCACTAATCACTAGTCACTAATCACCAATCACTTCCCTTTCATTTCATCTATTTTTGCCTGTATTTCAGCGGCTTTCTCGTATTCCTCATCTTCGAGCAGTTGCTGCAGCTGTTCTTCGAGTTCCTCCAAAGTCGGTTGTTCTACATCCGTATCGTCGGTGCTGTCGTTGTCCATATCGGCGTTTTTGATGCCTGTCTCGGCCAGCACTTCGGTGGTGATGTAAATCGGCACGCGCCATGTGAGTGCTATGGCAATGGCGTCGGAGGTGCGGCTGTCGATTCGGCGTGGCTCGCCGGTGCCGTCGGAGATGGTGATGGTAGTGTAGAAAATGCCTTCGTTGAATTTGTCGATGGTTACATTGATGATTTCCAACGAGAACTCGCGGCAGATGTTGCACAGCAGCTGGTGGGTGAGCGGACGGCGCATGGCGATATTCTCTTTGGCGAGGATTATGGCCTGTGCCTCGTGCTCGCCTATCAGTATCGGGATGCTGATTTTCGACACCGGCTCGTACATCACCAGAATGTAGGAACCTGACGTGGAGCCGCTTTGCAGTATGTCAGCCGGATAAATTTCCAATATGTGTTTCTTTTCTGACATGGCTCAACGTTTCAGGTAATCGATTAGCTTTACCATCGCGCGGCCGCGGTGGCTGATGCGGTTCTTGCTTTCCATATCCATCTCGGCGAAAGGCACGCCGGAGTCGTCGGGCTGGAAAATGGGGTCGTAGCCGAAGCCTTCGGTGCCGTGTTTCTCGGTGAGGATGCGGCCCTCTACCCTGCCCTCGAAATAATGCGGCTGGCCGTTCTCCAAAAGGCAGATGACGGTGCGGAAACGCGCCTTGCGGTTCTCCACGCCGTCCAAGGCGGCAAGCAGTTTGTCCATATTGTCGTCGAAAGAACAGCCTTCGCCGGCATAGCGCGCCGAATACACGCCCGGAGCGCCGCCGAGGGCGTCCACTTCGAGTCCGGTGTCGTCGGCAAAACAGTCGCGGCCGGTACGCTCGTACACCCACTGGGCTTTCTGCAGGGCGTTGCCTTCGAGGGTGGCGGCAGTTTCGGGGATGTCGCCATCAAGTCCAATCTCCGACAAGCTGTGTATCAGCACCTTGCCTTCGAGCATCGGACGCACTTCCGACAGTTTGTGTTTGTTGTTGGTAGCGAATATCAGTTCTTTCATATTTCTATTGTTTTTCCAGTTCATCGATTTCTTTTTGCAGTTTCTTTGGCAGATTTTCCACGCAGTGGTGGCATTTCATCTCGAGGGTGTACATGCGGCCGATGCAGTAGTTGGAGTGTTTGCAGGCACTGCGGGTGGTCTCGCCGTTTTTCAGTTTGTTCACAAAATCGGTGTCGTTGACCAAGGCACGGGCCATCTGCAAAGCCACAAAACCCTCGCTCAGAGCCTCTTCCATCTTTTCCTTTGAAATCAGTCCGCCGACGTATATCAAAGGCATTTTCAGCTCTTTGCGGAACTGCTTGGCAGTGTCGAGGAAATAAGCCTCTTTGAAAGGCACCGTGGGCACCATTATCCTGCCAAAGAGCCTCACCCCTATCTTCAGCCACCAGAAACGCCACGGATTCATGTAATGCGTCATCGTTTTCAGGGGCATTGCGCCGTGCATCACCTCCATCGGGGCTTTGCTGACGAATCCCGCCGTCAGCACAAGTGCATGAACGCCAAGACGTTCCAACTCCTTGGCCACCTCGATGCACTCGGGTACCTGCATCCCACTGCGGAAACCGTCGTACATATTGGTCTTGACAACCACAGCCATGTCGTTGCCGGCCACCTCCATCACTTTGGTAATAACCTGCTGCATGAAACGCATGCGGTTCTGCAGACTTCCGCCGTATTCGTCATGGCGGTGGTTGGTGTAGGGCGAGAGGAACTGGCTGATGAGGTAACCGTGTCCGGCGTGAATCTCCACGCAGTCGAACCCGGCCTGACGGGCCAGATCCACAGCTTTGCCGAAATCCTCCACAAGGGCGAGAATTTCCTTCTTTTTCAGCTTGCGGACAAAGGTGGGCGAATACAGGTTGAATCCCGTTGAGGCACCCACAGGTATTCCGCCACAGGTGTAGAAATGCGTCATATTGCCGCAGTGGCCGAGTTGTATGGAGACTTTGGCGCCTTCGGCGTGGATGGCGTCGGTAAGGCGTTTCAGTTCGGGGATTATCTCGTCGCGCATCCACAGCTGTCCGTCGAACGACACTCCGCTGCGGTTCACCGAGGCGTAGGCCACGGTGGTCATGCCGATGCCGCCACGGGCCACGGCGGTGTGGTAGTTGAACAAATCCTGCGACGGCTTGTTGCCATAGCACATGTTTTCGAACGCCGCCGAGCGTATGGTGCGGTTACGCAGGGTTATCGGACCTATGGTGCAAGGTGTAAATATCTCTGATTCCATTAGTTATAATAATGACATGGTCGCCAAGAGGCAACTGTTTGCTATGGTAACGCAGAAAAATGTGTTTTAGTATATAAAAGGTATTATTCGTTTGGGACGGTATTTTGCCATTTCGTCGGGGAACTCCTGCAGGTAGCGTTTGTGGATACGTGCGGCGCGCGGGCCTAGGTTGGCGAAAGTCCACACCGCAAACACCACTCCGGCCCACGACCAAGTGAGGACGGCAAAGCCGCACCACTCCACAAACTCGCCGAAATAGTTGGCCGAGGTTACGTAGCGGTACATGCCTTTGGTGGGGAAATAATGGCGGGTGTCGCCGGGCTGACGCAGATTACGGATAACCCTGTCAGAGTGCATGTTGATGCCCATCCCGGCAAGGAAAATCACCGTGCCGATGATAAACTGCGGTGTGCCGAGCCACTGCGGGGTGTACATGCCTTCGGGCGAGAAAAAGAAAATCCATCCGCCCTGCATGCAGGCGTTGAGCAGGTTGAAAACCACTCCCATCAGCACAATGGAGAGGGGCATACGGCTTTTGCCACGCATCAGGAAGGGGAAAACGAAAGTGCGCTGGAAATAGTGCGTCTCGAAAAGCAGCAGGAAAACGATACAGGTGATGCAGCAGGTGCGGTCGGACAAGAGCCACAAAATGAGCATGGCGAAAAACACCGGGGCTTCCATCAGCACCCAGCCCACTTTGTTGGGAACGGAGGGTCCCCATTTCTTATTGTAGAACATGCCGTAGCCCGCATCGACGAAATACAGAGCCACGAAAACCACTACGGCAACCGCCGTCATCCCTATCAGAAACCAGTTGTAAATGTCTTCCATCTGTTAAAATTTAAAGTGCAAAAATACGAAAAAAAAGTGAATTATTACGAAAAAAACATTGACAAAACAACTTAAGACACTCGTATTTCCAAATATTCGTGCCTATTCGTGTGATTAGTGTTCTATTTAAACACAAAAAAAAGTCCCCGCGCGGGCAGGGACTTCTTGTCAAACAATAATACGTGTGTTATTTCTTCACGATACGTTTCATGGAAACGCCGTTTTCGGTAGTCACGCGGAGAGTGTAGACACCTTCGGCCAATGCACTGATGTTCATTGTGTTGGCACTGCCGTTCTGTGTCATTGCCACACGGCCCATGGCGTCGATGACTTCGATGCGGATGATGTTGGCGGCGGCAACGGTAATCATACCTGTTGCGGGGTTGGGATACACATTGATATCGCTGCCGGCGGCGGTTTCAAGGCCTTCAGGTTCGGGACCGTCGGGTGTAAGAGTAGCCAGTCCGGCGATTTTTAGATTGTCGACCAGAAGTCTGAACATATCATCGGATATGTACTGAATTGCGATGTAAACATCTTGTCCGGCATAGGCCGAAAGATCGACTAAACGACGTTGCCAAGTGCCCTCTTCATCAATAATAGTTGCAAGGGTGGTGAATGAAGCCGTATCGGTGTTGGTTGTGGAAATACGGATCTTGTAGTCTTCAAGATATTCGGAATCCATTGAATATGCATCCCAAACGAAGTAGTTGCCTGTGGTGAGACGAATACTCGGTGTTATCAGCCAACGGTTGGCGGGATATGCAGTTTTAGAATCATTCTCATCAAACCAGCTCTCTGCCATTGCCACTCTTACGCCTCCTTCAAATCCAGGTTCAAGATAGTCGTAATCTGTATCGTCGAATACCACCCAAGCCTCGTTGTTTGGGAAAAACCCTGTACTATAAGCAGTACCGTTGTCGTAACGACCTGTTGTGAAACCGGCGGGCAAATTGGTGTCGCCTTCGAAATCCCATGTGAGGGAATATGCTGGCAAAACGGTTGTTGTAACACTCAATGTGTCGTTAGTGTTGTCAGCATCATCGGGATGCGCCACATAAAATTTTATGTTGTATGTTCCTAAATTGGATAAATTGATGCCGGTAAAAGATGCTGTAGCCGTCTGCATGCTTGGAAGACTTGCAATGGTGGCGTTTGTAACAGTTCCATTTACATCGCAATAAACTGTGAGGTTGTTGATAGCGGCAAAGCCCAAGTTTTCTACATCGGCTGTTATGGTAGCCGATGCGTTTGACTGAGATACTGGTCTTACATTGGTGCCTGTAACGGCCAAGTCAACCGAGTCGAGAGAATAAACCTCTATGTCGTCGAGACCCAAACCCCACTCGTCGGAACAATTATGGTGGACAAAGGCCAATCTCACTGTCTGACCAGCAAACAAATTGAGCGACAACGTATTAGTCATATAAGCATCGCTTGTAAGCATATCATTGGAGAGAATTGGCACATAGAAAGAGTCGATGTTGTCGCTGCCCGAAGGTGACACCATAACGGAATACACCTCCGAATAATAATCCTCATCATAGGCGAAATACCCGTACGACAGAACAGCCCCGCTGGCAGGAATAGTTATCTGCGGAGTTATCAGCCAGTTGTCGGGATACAATGCTTCATAATTGTAATCGTCGTACGAATAGGACACCATGTTCTCGTAATAAGAATCGTACTCCCATGTGTAGCCGTCGCCATCGTTGTCGTAATAACGCCAAGCGGTGTCGGGAGCGTTAGTGAAATCCTCGCTGAAAATTGAGGTGGTTTTGGTGAAAAGCGGTGCTTTTTTATGTTTTTTCATCTTTTTCACACCTTTTTTCGTCATTGCAGCCCTTTCCATTGAGGCGTCGCGCTGCAGCTTTTTGTTTTGTGCCATTGTGCTACCACTCAGCACTATGGCCAGCCCTAAAAATAAAATTTGTAATGTTTTTGCCATAATTGAAAGGTATTTGATTTGTTTTGCAAATTTACAAAAAAAATGAATAACATCAAAGAAAAAGTTCTTATCCCTTATAGACTACCGTCTTCACAAAAGGCTGTTTTTTTTGTCCAACACACCTATCACACTTTTCGGTGTATAACTTATTGTGCCTAAAACACCAAGCCCGCCGCTGATATTGGTATATACCTGCACAGGCTCGGTAAACGGGTTGTCGTGAGAACTGTAGAAGTTGTTGGCTGTAGATATGTATTTATAAAGACTTTCGCTAATTGAAAATATATCAACGCAGAAGAATTTATATTCATCAACCATTTGTTGCGGATTATCCAATTCAATAGTGATTGAAACTGTGTCGCCTTGGAAATTCTTTGCAGAGAAAAGTATATATCGGCCCTCGGTGATACTCGGAAAATCGGTATTGGTAAACAAAATGCGAGTGTCGTTGCACGATATGTATTCATATTTTTCAATATCCCAACTCCAATACCACCACCAAGACATATTATCATATTCATTGGGGCGTAACCTTCTCGAAATTTTTATCTGATAATATGAGTTTTGTGGAGCTTTGTTTTCAAATTTGAGTGTCAATGATTTGACTATATCTTCACCATCCTCTTTGTTGCAATAAACTCGGACAAAATCCAGTTTTGGAGGCACTGTCGTTGTTGAGGAAGTGATTGTGCCAAATTCTGGCATAGTGGCCGAGATGCTCACCATGTCACCGGCGGCAAAGGTGTGACGGAGCTTATAAACGCTGTCGCCGACAAGTGTCATCGGGTATTCGGTGCCGTTGCAGGTAAGCACCACCTCGGCATCGATGATAGGTGCGAAATCGCCACGACGCAGGAAGAACAGACTTTTGGTGAGGTCGGCATAAACCACGGTGTCGCCATCGCCCACCAAGCAGTTCAGGACGGGCAACGGTGCGGTCTCCTCGCCGGTGAACTCCACCTCCTTGATGCAGGATGCAAAACTGAGCAATGCGATGGAAATCAGTATAATATATCGTTTAATGTATTTCATATCCGTTCATTTTAAAATTTATAGGTGTAGGCAACCGAAGGAATCAGCATGAACACCGATAGTTGCTTAAGTTTTGTGCCGCTTACGTTCTGATAAAGCATATATGGGTTCTGTCGGTTGTAGACATTGTAAACGCTTATGTTGATAGTGCGTTCGCCGCGCTTGAACTTGCGTTTGAAATTGGTGCTGAGGTCGAGGCGGTGGTAGTTGGGCATGCGGTAGTTGTTGCGACTTTCGAGGTAGGTGAGATAGTCCATATTATATCCGTCAAGGGGTTTGAAATTTTGCAGGCCGAGGGTCATGGCGTTGCCGGTGCTGAATACCCATGTGGCGGAAAGGTCAATCTTTTCGTTTATCTTGTAGTTCATAACTATAGATATGTCGTGCCTGCGGTCGTATTTGGCGGGAAACACCTTGCCGTTGTTCAGCGTCTGTCCCTCGCGGTCGAAAAGACGGTCGGTTTTGGACCACGTGTAGGCAACCCATCCCGTAAGTTTGCCCACGGTGCGCCGTGCCATAAACTCAACGCCGTACGACCAGCCGTCGCCGCTGTACACCATCTCGTCCCACGAGTCGCCGGAGAACATATACGAAGCTCCGTCCTTGTATTCTATCAGGTTACGCATATATTTGTAATACCCTTCCACCGAAAGTTCCACTATGTCCGGGATGTTGTAGAAAGCGCCTGCTGCAATTTGGTCGGACTTCATGGGCTGAACATTCTCGGTGGCTGGCACCCACAGGTCGTTGGGCATGCTCACGTTGCTGTTCGAAAGCAGGTGTATGTACTGCGTCATGTGGGCGTAGCCGGTTTTGAACGAGAGGTTGTCGCCGGCAAGGAAACGCAGTCCCACACGCGGCTGCAGCGACTGGTAGGTGGTGCCGTTTACGTTGAAAATGGTGTAGTTGGCCCCGATGTTGGCACGCAGCCACGAAGTGATGTCCCAACTGTCCTCGAGGTAATTGTTTAGCTCGTGGGCCAATGTCGGAGGCGCACCCATATTGGTGTCGAAATCGGTGCTTTCCAAAACAAGCACATCGGGGGTAAAAATGTGGTAAGTGTATGTGGTTCCAAACTTTATGCTGTGTTTTTCCCATGGATGGTAGTCGAAATCGGCACGTGTTGACAAATCTTGGATTCCCGATTTGTACTGGAATTCCATCAACGTAATATCGCGGTCGTTGAAGTCCTTCATGTCAAACACAATATTGTTCTTATAGCGTGTGTATGAGCCTGTTACGTTGACAAACAACTTGGGGTTTATCATGTAGTTCCACCGCAACGAGGTCACGATATTGCCCCACACATAACGCATGTCCATATTACCGAACACACTCTCATTCAATCCGATAGTGATAACATCGTTGCCGAGATAAAAACTGGCGAACAGGCGGCTGCGGTCGGAGAATTTGTGCGTAAGTTTGGCGTTGATGTCGTAGAAATTGTAACCTGCGTCGATGTCGCTTTCCGAGAAAATCTTTATTGCCGGACGTGTGAAAATGTCGAGATACGAGCGCCGTGCCGAGAAATTGAAGGTAGTCTTTTCCTTGATGATGGGGCCTTCCACGTTGAGACGTGCGGAGATTGCCCCGATGCTCGCCGAGCCGTGGTAGCTCTTGTCGTTGCCGTTGTTGGAGTAGATGTCGAGCACGCTGGAGAGGCGTCCGCTGAAACGTGCCGGGAAACTGCCTTTGTAGAGGGTTATGTTTTTGATGGCGTCGGGGTTGAAGGCGGAGAAGAATCCGAATGCGTGGTCCACGTTGTAGAGCGGTATTCCATCGAGCAGGTAGAGGTTCTCGTCGGGACCGCCGCCACGCACGTACATTCCAGTTGTGCCTTCGCCGCCCGACTGCACTCCAGGCATCAGCTGCACGGTCTTTACCACGTCGGCCTCGCCAAAGAGCACGGGCATCGTCTTTATCTGTTCCAACGGTATGTCCACAGCGCTCATCTGCACACCTTTCAGGTCGTGTTCGCGTTCAGCGGTTACCACAACGGCTTTCAGACTTATCGAGCCGCCGAGTTTTATGTTCAAAACGGTGTCTTTCGTCAAGCGGAAAGTGTAACGCTCTGGCTGATAGCCCACAAACGACACTTTCAGTGAGACATTTCCATCGGGCAGAGTGAGAGAGAAAAATCCGTAGGCGTTGGTTACGGCGCCTTTGCGCGAAAGACTGTCGAACACAGTGGCTCCGATGAGCGTCTCGCCACTCGCCTCGTCAATCACAGTGCCGCTCACGGTGTGCCTCCCCGCCCCTTGGGCAATAGTGGCCACGACAAACGACAATATGAATAACGTATATTTTATTTTGCTCATAATCAAAAAGTTAAATCAGTCTTTCGGTGCAAAAATCTGCATCATACAGCTCTTGCAGTCGAATTTCAGCTGGTAACGCCGTCCGTTGTTCTCAAGGGTCAAGTCGTTGCGGAAATCGGGCTTCACCTGATGCCGCACCAGACACTGTCCCAGCTCGTAACGGATGCAATATTTCGTTGTCATCAAAGGCTTTCCGGCATAGTCGAAGGTTTTCTCCAAACCGAACTCCGCAGTCTGCGCCCCGTGCCTTTGATAGAACTCCAACGCCTTGTGGTTGAGGATGTTCTCACGAAAATCGGCTCTATCCTTGAAATATGGCACGTCGTTTTTCTCAAACGGTGCATCGGCGGGACGGAAATGCCCCAAACGCTTTTGCTGAAGCTCTTCCAGACACCTGCGGCGCAGTCCGTTGAGCACCGAGGCTGGTATGAAATATTGTACTGTGCATTGATTTTCAACGCCATCCCCCCTGAATACCGTGTCGCCCGACTTGGAGAGCTGGGTTTCGATAGTCTGCCGGGCCTTTTCGGGATTGAGTGCTGACTGCTTTTCACAATCTTCTGTCACGCAAGTCGTTACACCATCCTCATCGGTAGCTTGCAGGGCGAAACCGCTGTCGGTGTCGGAAAAGACAAGCTTCACCCCCACCCTGCGCAGCGCAGATTTTTCGGACTGCAGCAGTTTTTCGAAAGCGAAATCGTTGTTGCGGTACAGTTCGGTGCCGGGCACAATCTCATCGGGCATATTGTTGGGATAGACTTTGTTGCCAATCACACGGTTCACCGAAAAGCCTTGCAGAGCACCGCTGATACCGAAGAAACAGAGTCCGTCGCCGGCGGTTACGGGCAGCTCGGTCTTGCACACAAGGGCGTTGCGGTCGGCTTTCAGCACCTTGCCGATGCGTTTGCCGATGGATTTCTGCGTGGTGAGCGACGCCATGGGCTGACGGTCGCGCAAAAAATAGTCGGTAAAACCGCGGTTGAAAGTGCGTTCCACGTCGGGCTCGAACAAAAACACGCATTGTCCCGACGAGGCTTTCTGCCAGCTTTGTTTCTGCAACAGAATATCGTCCAACAACTTACGATAGTAAGCCGTTACGTTTTTTACATAACACAAGTCCTTCAGGCGCCCTTCGATTTTCAGCGAAGTGATGCCCATCTCCAGATATTTCCGCAGGTGCTGCGAGGCGTTGAAATCCTTTAGCGACATCAGATGACGGTCGGACATAAGGAGCTTGTTTTCAGCGTTGTAGAGGTTGTACGACGAGCGGCAGGGCTGCGAGCACACGCCACGGTTGCCGCTGCGGCCGTTGATGTACTGACTCATATAGCACTGTCCGCTAAGACACACACACAGAGCACCTTGCACAAAACATTCCAGTTCGGCGGTGGTGTTGGCACGTATTTCGGCAATCTGCTCCAACGACAGCTCACGGGCAAGGATTATCCGTCTAAAGCCCACTTTGTCAAGGAATTGGATACGTTCCAACGAGTAGTTGTTCATCTGAGTGCTGGCGTGCAGTGCGATGGGCGGCAGGTCGGCCTCCAGAAGTCCGGGGTCCTGAACGATAACTGCGTCAACGCCAATGTTATAGAACTGACGGATGAGTTCTACGGCCTGCTCCAGCTCGTCGTCGAAAAGCGAGGTGTTGAGTGCCACATGCACCTTGGCGGCGTAGAGGTGGGCATAGTTGACAAGTGCCTCGATGTCGGCTAGCGAATTGCCCGCCGAAGCCCTTGCACCAAAGGCCGGAGCACCGATATACACGGCATCAGCACCATGGTTTATGGCCTCTTTGCCAAACTGCAGATTTTTGGCCGGAGCCAGCAGCTCGATACGTTGTGTTTTGGTTCGGGACATTATTTTTTGAAAAAACGCTCAAGGTTGGTGGAAACGGAGATGGTGTTCGGAGCCTGACCGAGATGGTAGTTGTTGCGCGCATAGCCGATATTGATGCGTTTCACACGCAGTCCCACGCCATACGAAAAACCGCTCATATTGGTGATGTCGGCGGTCTGCATCTCCTTGCTCTGACGGTAGCTGTAGCCCAGCCAGATATTGAAAACGTTGCCCGGACAGAACTCCACGGCCACGTCGAAATGGCGGAACAGGTTGTCGATGAAGCCTTTAAAAGCTTTCTCGTCGGTGCGTTCGCCGGTGAAGGGGTCAACGGTGTAGGTCGGGTTGAGGGTGTCGCTGTAGCGAAGATTCCAGCGTTGCAACTCGTTGGCCGACAGATAGAAACGGAACGGCGCTTTTTGCAGTTTGTACGACAATGCCGCCGACAGCTCGAAAGGCAACTTCTCGCGCTTGCCACCGAACGTCACAATCTGTGCGCCGACGTTACGCGCCATCAGAGTGGAGGCGAACGACTTGGAGTTGTTCACATACGAGCCCGCGATGTCGAACGACAATGCCAGAGCCGTGTAGTAGTCGTATTGCGAAAGCACCGGGCGGAAATTCACACCGATGGAGAAATTGGAGTCCAGCGCCCTGCCCCACCCGATGTGGAACACGTAGTCTGCGGCGTGGAAAGTGCCGTCCTCCACCTCAGCCTCGTCGTAGCGGGTGAATTTGCCGTAATTGACATACTGCATACCAAACACATAACTGCCGAACTTTTCGAAAGTGCGACCGTATGCCACCGAGCCGTAGTTGGTACCCGCGAAATGGTTTATGAAATTGATGCTGAGGGCGTTGTGCAGACTTGCGTTGATAAACGACGGATTGCCGAAAGCCACATTTATATCGTTGTCGGCCACAGGCAGGTAGTTGAAACCGATGCCCGCCACACGCGCGTTGGGTGCGAGGTTAAGCGCCGAAAGCACGGTATTGCCCGCAATCTGGGCCGTCGCCGTGTTCGATGCCAAAATGGCCGTTAATATAAATAGGTATAGTCTTTTCAAAAAAACGCGTTTTAATATTGGTGAAACGTCGTTTTTTCGGATTTATTATTTGACGGGAAAAATTTTCACTCATTCGAAACCAGTCGAACAGGAAAACCATAGCACCTTTGTAGGCAGTGCGACATTCCCACCCAATAATAATAACTGAAAACATAGGCGTTTTCCGAATCGCATGAGAAGCTTGACCAATAGCCAGCCATGAATCCTTTACCGTACAAATGTCCGTCGCAATAGCGGTATCCGAGAGCTGGCAGATAAATGGAATTACCGTTACCCCCGCTTACCAAGCAGCCGCCGCCCATCCACGACCAATCGCAGTAGGTATTCAGTTCAGCCCACTGCTCCTTGCTAGGCAATTGTTGACCGAAATTTTTCACGGCTTCATCATAAGTGAAGAATTTGCTGCTGTCGTTGGAATTGGTCTCGTTGACGTTTTTCCACAATGTGCCGCTCGGCAACCCCAAATCGACAAATTGCTGGGCGTTGGCTGCCAGTGCGAAAAAGCACAGAATTACGAATACAAGCAGTTTTTTCATCGGTAAAACATCATTAATTCGTTTTGCAAAAATACGATTTTCTTTTAAATAAATGAAAAAAGTGTGTTTTCCGAATCACAAAAAAAGCGGATGTCCGTTGGGGACACCCGCATTCTTTGTTTTATGGAACTTGAAATGTTATTTCTTAACAACTTTTCTCATTGCCACACCGTTGTCGGTAACCACGCGGAACACATAAACTCCGCTGCTCAGGTTCTCGATGTTGATGGTCTTGGCGTCGTTCACTTTCATCACGGTTGTGCCGTTCATGTCGATAACATCAACATAGCGAACGCCGTCGGCCATGATTGTTACATTGTCTGTGGCAGGGTTGGGATACACGCTAATTTCGTTGTCCGAAGCCAAGCTGATCCCGTTGGGACTTGAATATACATTTATCATCCAACTGTAGTTCAAACCATTACTTACATCAGGAAGATGTTTCCATGTTGTCCCGTCGGAAGAGATCCAGTTACTGTTGGAATTACCTGAGAAGGAACAAGCGGAAATTGGATATGTTGCAGTTGCACTCATTACAATCCACAGTGTCTTGGTTGCGTCAACAGTAACGGGGTTAGACAGATTGAAACTCTTGTATCCGTTGCCCATCGAAGAGGTCACGTTCAGCGAAGTGGATCCCAACTCTGTTTGAGGCGCCGTGGCCGAGCCGCTGTAAACTTTCATGGTGTAGGTAGCAGAATATTGGGAGTTTACATAATATTCCACATGATGTACCTGGGGGAAATTGGCAAGATACTCTGGAGGAAACGAAACTGCCCAATGGCGTGCAGCCGATTGGCTGCTGCCGATATTGGTTCCATAAGAAGCACCGTAGGAATAAGAAATCACATTGGCGGGAAGGCTACGTGAGATAACTACCAATGTGTCGTGGTCATCGCCGTTTGCGTTGGACACGGTAAGATAAACACGGTGTGTGCCATCATTGCCAAATGTGGTAGTAACACTATCTCCTGTTGCTGTGGATGGATTGCCACCGCTAAATGTCCAACTAATTGTCACCGGATCCACTGTGTTTACAAGAGCTTTCAAAGTAACGGGCATTCCTGTAATAGCTGCAGAGCCACCGTCAATCTTGCACTGTGGAGCGCTACCGGGACGAGGAGCGCTGTTGGCTATAGAGCGAATGTTGCTGATTGACTGGGAAACTTGCTGATAGCTAAAATATCCCGACAAATTGATATACTGGCCATAAGGGGTTATGAGCATAAGTGTGGGGACCGAACCCGTGTACAACCGGGCGCAGGTGCTAAGACAGCTGCGGTTGGCGTCATCATCGATGATGGGATAAGTGATGCTGTCGCCGTTGGCATTATGTGTCCAGTCTCCTTGTGTACTTGAGGCGTAGCCGCTGCCGCCTCTGGGTCCGAAAATCTGCTGGGTGGTGTTTGAACTTTCAATCTCAACCCATATCACCTGGAAATCCTGCAAAGCGTTGATTTGCTCCAGCATTCCCGAAGTGTGCAGATTCCAGCAAGGACCGCACCAAGTGCAGGAATAGTCGATAACGACAAACTTGCCCGAATCGAGGAAATCCTGAAGTCTTACGGTGTTGCCGTAAACATCGGTAGCTACGAACGGAGTTCCAATATTGTACCACTGTCTTGTGAAAGTACGTGAACTTTTGGCACTTAGGTCGATAAACTCGTCACCGCCTGCCGAAGTGGTGAACTGTGCCATTGCAGCTGTGCCTATAGCCAATGCTGCAATAATAGCTAATAATCTTTTTTTCATATGATCTGAAATTTAATTATGTGTTTTTTAAATTATCTTAATATATATTGTTAAGAACGTGCAAATATACTTCTTTTTTTTCTGATTTGCAAAAAAAAATAGCAACGTGTATTTAACATACTAATTGACAAGTGTTTAACTAACAAATCTTATCTATCCAAAATACAATACAATAAAATCTAGAACAGTGATTTATAGTTTTTTTAATGCTTTATTTTGTTTTACGAAATAAAGCATGCAATAAAAATACTTGCAATTCGTTTTTTTTTCGTAACTTTGCATTTCGAAACATAAAACAGATTATAAACCATAAAACATAGACAATCATGAAAAAAACAAATCTATTTTTGGCCCTGTTGCTAAGCATTTCGGCAATGGTTTTCGCACAGGAAAACAACAATGTTTGGGAACCCCACGGATACCAAGGTTTCCTTGAGATGAACTCCGGTTTCCAAGTGGTGAACAAAGGAAATGCCACCACAGGCGTCTCCACCACCCACGGTTTCTATTTCAACAACCACACATACGTTGGCATAGGCTTTGGAATGGATTTCTGCGACATTCGTGGCAATAATTCCAGCGACATTATTATCCCCTTCTTTGCAAACGTCAACTACTTGTTTTCAAACAAAACCAACGTTTCGCCCATTGTAAAGATGCGTCTTGGCTCGTATGTCGGCAGCTACCACGGCACCTACGGCGACCTCGGCATCGGAGTGCGTTTCGGTTCTAGAAGGGATTTCGCTGTTACAGTGATGCTTACAGGCACCTTCTACTCCAATCTCAAGGACGAACGCTACTATTACGACGAAGCCACGAACACCTACAACACCAAGGATAACGTGAACATCTCAACCGTGTCGTTGCGCTTCGGCATCGAATGGTAATAAATTCGTTTTTCGATGATATAGAAAAGGTTCCACCGAGGGAACCTTTTTTTTATTTATTTTAAAAAAAAACACTTGATTGCATATCCCACACAATAAAAACAGTTGTTTCTCGTTTTTTTTCGTAACTTTGTATTTCAAATCAAAACAAATAGAATATTCACAAAAAAACGACCATAACATGAAAAAAACAAGTCTTTTCATCGCCTTATTGCTGACGGTGTCGGCAATTGCTTTTGCACAAGAAAATAAGAATGTGTGGATGCCTCACGGCTACCAAGGTTTTCTGGAGATGAACTCCGGATTCCAAGTGGCCAACGACGGCTATTCCACCACAGGCGTCTCCACCACCCACGGCTTCTATTTCAACGGCCACACATACGTCGGCATAGGCATGGGACTGGATTTCTGTGACATCTACGGCGACAATTCCAGCGATGTGATTATACCTTTCTTTGCCAATGTCAACTATCTGTTTTTGAACAACAAGAACATTTCTCCCGTTGTAAAAATGCGTCTGGGCTCATACGTGGGCGACTACCACGGCACCTACGGCGACCTCGGTTTTGGAGTACGTTTCGGTTCACGAAGGGATTTCGCCGTAACAGTGATGGTAACAGGCACATTCTATTCCAAACTGAAAAATCCCGAATACTATTACTACGGCGAAGAAGTGCCCGCCGAAAATCGTGAGCACAACATTTCTACAGTATCGCTGCGCTTCGGCATCGAATGGTAGGAAATTCGTTTAAAAAAATTAGAAAGGTTCCTTCGGGAGCCTTTTTTTATGCCCTACCGCAAAAATATCGCTGAAAAGATGCTTTAATAATACTTTTTTCCGAAAACTGACGTTATATCATTTTCGCAACTATCCAAAACTTGACAAAGAACGTTTTAAAATATTGTATCACAGTGCTTTTGCTACTTATTGCAGGTAGCAACGGCCTTTTTGCACAAAAACGCACCGTCTCCGGCACCGTCACCGACCACGACGGCAAGCCCATGGAACTGGTGACAGTGAGTGTGATAAACAGCAGCAAACCAATCGGTTGCGTCACCGACAGCAAAGGCTACTATAAGATACAGACCGACCTACAAAAATTCACACTACGGTTCTCCTTCACGGGATACGAGACGCAGGACATCGAGGTGGTTTACAGAAGCGACGAGCTGTCGAAAACCGTCAACTGCCAGATGAAACCCTCGTCGCAGACGCTTAACACCGTCACCGTCCGCGAGGAGCGCAGCCGCGAGACTTCTTTCACCCCCGTTAAAATCGACAAACTCGACGAGGTGGTGGGACCCGTGAAAACGGTGGAGAGCCTTATCAAAACCCTTGCCGACGTCAGCTCCAACAACGAGATGAGCTCGCAGTACTCGGTGCGCGGCGGCAGCTTCGACGAAAACCTCGTGTATATCAACGACGTGGAGATCTACCGTCCTTTCCTTATCCGTTCGGGACAGCAGGAAGGTCTTAGCATCATAAATCCCGACATGGTGAGCAACATACTGTTCTCTCCCGGCGGTTTCGACGCCAAATACGGCGACAAAATGTCGTCGGTGCTCGACATCACCTACCGCCGCCCCGTGGATAAACTGGCCGGACAGGCTTCTATAAGCATGTTGGGCGGCTCGGCACATGTGGAAAGTGCTGTGAACGACCGCTTTACCGTAACCCTTGGCTTCCGTCGCCATTCCAACAAATACATTCTCAAATCGCTCGACACTGAAGGGGCCTACACCTCGGCCTACACTGATTTCCAGACAATTCTGAACTACGACATCAGCAAAAAACTCTCGGTGTCGTTTCTCGGCATCTACTCCAAAAACCGTTACGGCATCGTTCCCGAAACACAGACCACCAACTTCGGCAACTTCTTCGAATCCATGCAGTTGCGAGTATATTTCGACGGACAGGAAATAGACCAGTACCGCACTCTTTTGGGTGCTGTAACGCTCGACTACCGTCCCACCGACAAGCTGTCGTTCAAATGGATAACTTCGGCGTACAACAACAACGAGAGCGAGGTTTACGATGTGCAGGGACAGTACTGGCTTTACGAACTCAACGTGGGCTCCGCCATCGGAGAAAACGAACTTTTCGACCGCGGCATCGGCACCTACCTCGAACACGCCCGCAATTTCCTCACCACCAACGTGGCAAACACCGAAATCAAAGGCACCTACCTCGTTTCTAGAGGTCGCTGGGATTTCGGCGCCAAAGCGCAATACGAGGGCATCACCGACCGCATTCGCGAGTGGATGCTTATCGACTCCGCCGACTACACCATCCCCAACACACCCGACATTCCCGGCGATTCCGCAAACCAGCCACACTCGCCTATGCTCCAAAATTTCGCCCATTCGCAAAACGAACTCAACAACGGACGTCTGTCGGCATACGCGCAACGCAGCTGGGATTTCCGTATCGGAGAAAACAAACTGTCGCTGCTGGCAGGCGTCCGAGGACAATACTGGAGCTACAACGACGAATTTTTCGCCAGTCCGCGCCTCAGCCTCAACTACAAGCCCAACTGGAAACAGGACATGCTTTTCCGCCTTGCCGGTGGTATGTACAACCAGTCGCCCTTCTACCGCGAATACCGCCGTCCCGACGGCAGTCTAAACCCCGACATCAAATCGCAGAAATCGTATCAGGTAAGCGGCACCCTCGACTGGAACCTGCGGCTGTGGGACAAGCCTTTCAAATTCACCGCCGACATCTATTATAAGTACATAACCGACCTCATTCCCTACCAGATCGACAACCTACGCATACGCTATCTGGCCAACAACGACGCCGTGGGCTACGCCACTGGTATCAGCCTGCGCCTCAACGGCGAATTTGTGGAAGGCATCGAGTCGTGGGCAAGCCTATCGCTGATGCAGACACAGGAAAAGCTGTTCGACAACGAGACACAGACATGGGGCGGATGGCAAGCTCGTCCCACCGACCAACGCCTTTCGTTCAAACTCTTTTTCCAAGACTACCTGCCAAGCCTGCCGTGGTGGCAGATGAGCCTCAATTTCGTGTATGGAACGGGATTCCCCTTCACCAAACCCTTCCAGACCGACTTCAGCGTAACACACCGTCTGCCCTCCTATTTCCGTGTGGACTGGGGCAACTCTGTGCATCTGAAAAAGATAGGCAAGCTAAAAAATGCCAAATGGCTGCAAAAGATTGACGATGTGGTGATTAGTGTTGACGTTTTTAACCTGTTCAACTACAAAAACGTCGTATCCTACCTTTGGGTTGCCGACTACGACAACAAATACTATGGCGTGCCTAACTACCTCACCGCCCGACAGATAAACGCAAAACTAACAGTTATTTTCTAAACGATATGGACAATCCCGACCGCAGACAGAATCCCGTCTCAAGCCAAATCAGTGCCAAAGACATTGATATAGAGGCGTTAAGACCTACCACACACTACCTCAGCAACGGTATTCCTCTCGACGTATTCACCTCCGATGCCGTGGAAATCATGCGTCTGGACGTGGTTTTCGAGGCCGGCAAAGCCTACACCGACAACCCGCTTACGGCAATTGCCGCCATGGCCCTCGTTACCGAAGGCACAACCGAGCACTCGGCCAAAGAAATTGCCAATTTTCTGAATTTCAGAGGAATAACCATAGAACGCTCTCTCGACAGTCTCAACACCGGTTTTACTATCTATCTACAAAACAAATACTTGGACGAGTTTCTGCCACTGCTGAAGGAGATTTTCATCTGCCCCACTTTCCCAAAAGAGGAGTTCGACATTTACTTGAACAAAAAACGGCAAGAGTTTGAAAAACAGCAACAAAAAACTTCCTATATTGCTTCGGTAAACTGCATAAAAGAGCTGTTCGGCAACGAAGGTCCGTTTAGCAAATATCTCTCGGCCGACGATTTCGACAACATCACCGTCGACGACGTACGGGCTTTCCACAAACAGTTCTACAGCTGGGACAACTGCAGGATTTTCCTCGCCGGCAACATCACATCGGACAACATCGAATCCATCAACCGCACCTTCGGCGACATTGTTTTCGACAAAACGCCCCCCCCTATCGAGCCGAAATCACCTACAATTCAGTCCGTTATCAAAAGTATCAATATGCCTGCGGCTGTGCAGACATCCATACGCATCGGCAAAATAATAAACCTGCCGTGGGATTCGATGGAATTCGCTAAACTGATGGTTGCCAACAACTTGCTCGGCGGTTATTTCGGCTCCCGCCTGATGATGAACGTGCGCGAGGACAAAGGCTACTGCTACGGCATTTTTTCCTCCATCCAGGTGAAACGCAACGCCATCTATATGGTAATCTCCACCGAAGTCGGCACCGACGTCACGCAAGCGGCTGTGGATGAGATTTTTAACGAGATACGGCGACTGCAGTCCGAGCACGTGCCCGACGACGAGCTGCAACGCGCCAAGAGTTTTATGGTAGGCGATTTTCTGCGCAACGTGGACGGCGTTTACGAGCTACTCGAACGGCAACGCACATTCTTCACCTCGCACTGCGACGACACTTTCACCAAGAACTACCTCAACGCCATCGAAAGCTCTACTGCAGAGGAGATTATGGCGCTGGCGACGAAACACTTCAAAACCGACGAGTTTGTACAGATTACCGTCGGGAATATTTAAACCACTATAAACCAAATTATTATGTTGAACATCTTTTCAAAAAAACCGTCCTTCGAAAAGGACACCATCCGTCTGAAAAACGGCAAAGATTTGACAATCACCTTTTTGCGTCACGCCTCCCTCCTATTCGAATACGACGGCAAGGTCATCTACTCCGACCCTGTGGCGGAGTTCGAAGGGTTCCGTATCGATTTCGAGAAACTGCCCCAAGCCGACCTCATCCTCGTCTCACACGACCACTACGACCACCTCGACTGCGATGTTATCGACACCCTGTGGCGTGACGGCACAGTGATTGTATGCAACGAAGTTTCCAAACAGCAGCTCGCCGACGCCATCGTTATGCACAACGGCGACAGCATCAGCCTGTTCGACGGGGAAATCACTGTGGAAGCCGTGCCGGCATACAATATCACCGAAGGTCATCTGCAGTTCCACCCCAAGGACAGGGACAACGGCTACATCATAACCATCGGAGGCACAAGAATTTACATAGCCGGCGACACCGAGGACACCACCGAAGCCTACGCAATCAAGGATATCGACATCGCTTTTCTGCCTGTAAACCAGCCCTATACAATGACGTTGCAACAGGCCGCCAACCTCGCCCGTGCCATCGCCCCAGCTATCCTCTACCCATACCACTACACCGACACGGATATAGCCCAGCTGCCCAACCTTTTGAGCGACACAAACATAGAAGTCAGATTGCGGAAAATGCCGTAATTAGTTTGGAGTTTTGAGTTGGAAGTTTGGAGTTTTGAGTTTCCCCGTAGGGGTTTCCTCTTAATAACAAAGACAACAACACACAAGATTATTCCCCGTAGGGGATTTCTCTTAATAACAAAGACATAATACACGAAAAAAGTCTTCCTCGTAGGGATTCCTCTTAATTACCACCAAGTTCTCACTCGCAGTTTTCCTGAATGTCGTCGAACCATTCCAAAAGATATTCGGCATAGTCCTGCTTTTTGCCACAGGGGACAACCACTTTGGTTGCAACAGCGTCGGGGATATATTGCTTGCTATTTCCATTCCCCAACGACACCGATACCCCTTCGGATGACGGGGGCAAATAAAATGCATATAAACCTAATGCTGGCGGTTTGGGACTTTTGAACTCTAAACGCTCCAACTTTTTGCAACTACCCATAAAAGCCATATCATTCACAATTTCAACGGATTTTCCCAAGGTTATGGAAACAAGGCTTTCGCAAGAGCCAAACGCAGATTCTCCAATTACTTTCACCGAATCGCCGATAGTTATTTCCGGCAGAGACTTACATACAGCAAATGCATTCATTCCTATCTCCTTCAATGAATTCGGCAACACCACCAACTTGAGATTTTCACAAAACATAAACGACTCTTCTCCGACTCTTTCCAACGATTGTCCCAACGAAATCCTTACCAAAGTACTACAATTTCTAAACGCTTTATTTTCGATGACTGTAACAGTATTCGGCAAATCGATAAAGGTTATCTTGCTAAATAAAAATGCGCTGTTGCCGATAGTTTTCAGCTTGTCCGGCAGAATACATGTGGGATCATTTCTGCCAATAGGATAAGCCACAATGGTATCCATCCGCTTAGTGTACAAAACGCCGATGGAGGAAGTGTAACGTTTATTTTTGTAATCTACATCAAAATCCATAAGTGAGGTGCAGCAGCCGAAAGCACAATCCCCTATGTTTCTTACGTTTTTCGGGATATTTATCTTGGAAAGCGAAGTACAATACAAAAATGCGCTGTCGCCAATGCTCCGCAATTTGTCGTGAAATTTGACATTTGTTAGTTTCTCACAACCGCAAAAAGCATAATTGCCTATGGCAACGACTTTATAAGGAGTGTAAAAAGTTCCTTCCCTACCGGCGGGACACAGCACTAGAGTATCCAACTTTGCGGAATAAAGTACATTGTCCACCGCCTTGAAATGGGTGTTATTTTCCGACACCTCGATATGTGACAGGCTTTTGGCATTTTCGAAGGCGCAACTCCCTATTTCTGCCAACGAACTGCCAATCCACAACGTTTCAAGTTCATGACAACCTACAAAAGCCAACGGACCAATTGTTTTTAAGGAATTAGGCAGAGATAACGATTTCAGTCCTGAACAATGGATAAAAGCCATGGACTGTATTTCCACAACCGTATTAGGAATTACCACCGAAGTCAGGTCCTTTGAACCCGAAAACGCGCCCATGCCAATTGCGGTTACTTTGTATGTGATACCGTTGTATGTAACGGTTTCGGGGATAACAACTTCGCCAGAATACTTGTAGCTATTTGGCCATGCGGATGTTACTTCAACCGTGTATGGTGCTGTCTTTCTTGTAATATTGTAGTATATCGAGTTTACCTCGAAATCACTGGCAGAGACACATATCACCGTTTGCAGAAGGACTGAAAGCAATAGGATTCTTTTCATAATACGACTCAATTTCAATCAGTTGCCAAAAATGGCATGTCTCTTATTTTCCGTGTTTTACAAGGCGCACGCAAACTGCCGAGCATTTGGCCTCCTTGCTCACGCCAACATGTCCTTCGGCAAGGAACAGACGTTCAACACCGTCGCCGTTGGGGGTAACGGACCAGTAGTAGCCTTCGAGATTGGCGTTTTTCACACTGCCGTCGCAGTCACGTTTTCCGGTAAGAGGGAGAAATATCGAGTTGCCGTTGGGACCCGTAACACGGTAGCCGTCGCTGGTCCACACCCATTTGCAGAAACGCCACAGCTCCATAAACTGCTTGGCGGTGGGCAGATTGCCCTCGAAACGCGTAGTGGCGGCCTCGTAGTCGAAAAATCCGAACTCGTTTGTGGCTTTCCACTTGGTGCCGCTGGGCAATCCCATATCTACGTAAGCCTCGGCTCTGTTGCCGTCGGTGGCAGCGTTGGTGTTGCAATTAGGTGAAATCAAAGCCGTGCACAAAGAAAATGTAAGGCATACGGCGCAAAAAAACATTACTTTCTTCATTATTGTTATTTTTTATAAATATCTATTATACAATATTTTGTATAAACAAATATCAGTTTTACACTTTGCAAATTTACATAAAAAAAATGATTTTTCCCACAAAGACACATATTTTTTTGAGCAATAGTCATACTTACTCCCTATCCCACTGACACCTGACTACTGACCACTATCCCCTAACAACAAAAAAATGGCGGTTGCTTTCGCAGCCGCCACAAATCATTTTCACTAATTTTAAAAACTACTTTTATGCGTAGAGCTCTTCGAAAATCTTGCGCAGTTTGGGGCATTCGCGGAGTTCCTGCAGAGTGAATTCGGCGTGGCCTTTGGTGTAGCCGTTGCCCATAATCATGTTCACGTCGCTGCCGATACCTTCGGCGCCGAGACTTGCTTTGGTGAAGCTGGTGGCCATGGAGAAGAAGTAAACCACACCGTCGTCCTTGGTGATGAGGATGGCTGTCATTTCTTGGTCGGGAACATTGACGCAGTTGATGGTAACGTCGGCCATTTTGCCGTTGGTGAGACGTTCAACCATTTCGTAAACCTCAACGGGAGTCATTCCGGCTGCGCTCTCAACGATATCGCAGAAACCGAGGTCTTTGATACGCTGTGTGCTCTTGGGGCTGTTGGCAATACCGATAACCTTGCCGGTAACGCCTACACGTTTCTTGGCTTCGTAGCAGCAGAGCATACCGCTCTTTCCGCCGGCACCGAGGATAACAACTGTCTCGCCGTAGTGGCACAGTTTAGCTGTTTGTGCGGGAGCACCAGCCACGTCCAAAGCGCTGAGGGCCAGCTTTTCGGGCATGTCGTTGGGGATCTTGGCGTAGATACCGCTCTCGAACAGGATGGCCTTACCTTTGATGTCCACTTGGTCAACGTCGGGACGGATGGCGAGGATTTCGTCGATGCGCAGAGGAGTGAGCGAGAGGGAAACCAGAGTAGCTATGCGGTCGCCTTCTTTGAGGTCGATTTTGCCTTTCAGAGCGTCGCCGATTTTCTCTACTTTACCCAGCAGCATGCCGCCCGAGCCGGTACGACGGTTGCGGTGTTTGCCCTGCAGCTCAACGTTGAGGAGCATCTCTTTCTTTATCTCTTCCATAACTTCGGCCTCGTCGTTGGGGTTCTTGGCCTGGGATTTGGCATAATTGTGAATATCGGTGAACGAAGCGGAATCGATGTTCAACGTCTGCACGTCGATCAGGATTTCGTTGTCGTAGATTTCGTCCATGTTGTTGTCAATCTTGTTTGCCGGTTGCGGCAGAACGCCCTTGGGCTCAATTACACGGTGTACACCGTATTTATTACCTTTTTTTTGCATTTTACTACGTATTTTACTGATTATTATTATTTTATATTTAATTGTCCTAAACTAACGTTTTGCAAATATACGATTATTTTTTCTAATTCGGAAATCGGAATTCGGAATTCGGAACCATTTTTTTGGAAAACAATCAAAAACATCAAGCCATGAACCACATAAATCACAGTTATCCAACACATTAACATTATGACTAAAAAAAGACGCACATCGTGCGTCTTAATATCTCATTTTTCCAACTTGGGCGAAAAATTTTTCGCCCCTACCAACCACTGACAACTGACAACTGACAACTGACAACTATCGTTTTATAAACTTCCTTGTAAACATTCCGCGGGCGGTTTCCACATTAATGTAATACGAGCCTGAGGGGAGTTTCTGCACGTCGATGTTGTAGATTCGGCCGTTGACACCGGGGTATGAATTAATCAACTGTCCGTCAACGTTATACAAATCTATTTTGTACATATATGTGCCCGACACAGTGAGCTCGTTCTCCACGGGATTGGGGTAAAGGTTGATGTCGCGGTTGTAGATAACATCGGTATCGAAGTCCTTGCCGGTGTCCTTGCCAACATAGTCGGCGGGATTGGTGCCTTTGGGCATAAACTTTGTGGTGAGGTTGTAGGTGGCGTTGTAACGTGCTTTGAACCTGTAGGTTATGCTGCTGCTGTCCTTGGAGCAGGCAAAGGTGTAGCCGGGGTTGGGACGAGCCACTATAACCACTTCGTCGCCGGGTGAGTAGCGTCCCGCACCTGTCACGGTGCCAGCGCCTTTGGGCGTTATCTCCACGTTCACCACACAGCCAGTATATGCGAAATGGGCTTTGATTTCGGCATCTTTGTCCACAGTAATGGTGCGGGGATTCTCGGAAGATCCGTCGCTCCAGTGCGAGAAACGGTAGTTGCGCTGCGGAAAGGCAGTAATGACTGTGGTCTGCGACTGGGCATAATACCCGCCGCCCTCCACGCTGCCCTGCGTGGCGTCGGCACTGGTCACCACAAGGTTGTACCTCTTGTTGGGGGAGTTCTGCGCCGTGACGCTCGCACTAGCCATCAGCAACGCCAAAACTGCAAACATTATCCTTATTTTCGACATACGGCAATTCTATTAATTTGTTTTGCAAAAATACGACTTTATTTTGAATTTAGTACATCTTTGGCAAAAAATCTTTTTCTGTCACGCAATTTCATAATAATAAATAATGTATAAAATATGTTTTTTCCTCAATTAACATTCACAAATCCAACGACATTCGATTATTGGATAAAAAGGTGTCGTTGATAACGTTTTTTTGCGTATATTTGCAAAAGGGGCGTTTCTTCCGTCTCCGAAACAACTTCGTATCATTCAACGCATTAGCACAATGAACAACACCAAAGTGGACATCATGGTTTCTACCGCCGACGACCAGTTTTCGGCCAAAACCGCTTTCAACCTTATTCAAATCCTCAACGAGATGGGTATCGAAACCAACTACCCTCTGCAACAGACCTCGTGCGGCAAGGAGCTGTACGAAACCGGTGACTACAACGGGGCTAAAGAGTTGGGCGAGAAGACCATGCGACAGTTTTCGGGCAAACAGAGCGTTGTCTGCACCTCGAGCGCGTGGGTGGCGTATATGCGTAGGGTGTTCCCGAAGATGTATTTCAACACGGCTTTCCATATCGAAAATCAGGAGTTCTGCAAACGCATCCACGACATCACCGATTTTCTTGTCAATATTTGCGGCACCACCTGCGTCAACAACAGTTTCCCGCATCGGGTGCTGTTTATTGACAACTGCCAGACTTTAAACGACTACCCTCTGCACGACGAGCCCCGTATGCTTCTGCGCAACACGCAAGGTCTTGAGCTTGTGGAAACTACGTCGGAGTTCGAAATCACCTGCTGCGGTTTCGGCTCCTTGGCCTTCGCCTCCGATTTCGAACCCGTCTCCACCGAACTGGCGCGCCGCAAGGTGGAGTTCGCCATCAACGCCGGTGCCGAGGTGATAACCTCCACCGACACCGCATGCCTGCTGCACCTGCAGTCGTACATCAACCGCAAGAAACTCGACCTGCGCTGCATGCACATAATCGACATACTGGCCAACAAAAACGACTGACAATGAGCCGTTTCACGTGGGGCGACGACCGCCGCTACAACTCCTACTCCAATTTTTTCAAACAACGTTTCGGACAGCGTGTTCAGAAACTGTCGGTAAACGCCGGTTTCTCGTGTCCCAACCGCGACGGGAGCATTTCTTCTGGTGGCTGCATTTTCTGCGACAACAACGCCTTCAACCCCTCCTACTGCAACCCGCAGAAATCCATCACCCAACAGCTCGACGAGGGAATCGAGTTCCACCAGTGGCGTTACCGCAAGTCGGTGGACTATCTGGCTTATTTCCAAGCTTTTTCGAACACTTACAAGCCGTTGGACGAGCTGAAACGGCTCTACGGCGAGGCTCTCTCCCACCCCAAAGTGCGCGGCATCGTCATAGGCACCCGTCCCGACTGCATCGACGACGAGAAACTGGACTACATCGCAGAACTTGCGCAAACGCACTATGTGGCAGTGGAATACGGCATCGAGAGCTGCTACGACAGCACCCTGCGGTACATCAACCGCGGTCACGACTTCGGCTGCACGCGCCGTGCCGTCGAAGCCACCGCCAAACGCGGCATACACACGGGAGGACATCTGATTTTCGGTCTTCCCGGCGAGACACGGCAGATGATGCTCGACGAGGTGGCTATGATTAACGACCTACCTCTCAACTCCCTGAAATTCCATCAGTTGCAGATACTTAAAAACACCGCCTTGGAAGCCGACTACCGCAACAACCCGCACCTCTACCCTACTTGGCAACTGACTGAATATGTGGAGTTTGTGGTGGATTTTCTGGAGCGTCTGCGCAGCGGTATTGTGGTTGAACGTTTTGCCGGAGAAGTGCCACCCCGGTACCAAGCCACACCCGAACGCAGCTGGCGCGACGCCGACGGCCGCCTGCTCCGCAACGAAACCCTGCCCCTGCTTGTGGAACAACGCATGGCAGAACGAGATACATGGCAAGGACGATTTAGTTCGGATTTCGGAATTCGGAATTCGGAAATTTTTGGTCAAAAGTCTAAAGTCAAAGGACAAAGGACCCATGACCTGTGACCTGTGACCAATGACCAAATCATAACCATTTCCGCTGATTTCCGTTTAATATAAAGTTTTATTTTTGTCCGAAATGGCATTTGTTCGAAAAACAACATATAACTCACTAATAACCACCATCTTACTGTGGTCGTCGTCGGTATTGGCGCAGTGGCAGG
>JAEEGH010004520.1_pt1 | contig 35620 bp, 23 predicted proteins | sample 9134181 | NCBI WGS metagenome assembly JAEEGH01 (sample SAMN16246544, study PRJNA631951) | gut metagenome | biome: gut microbiome; feature: rumen; material: DP-attached | host: Bos | place: Iran: Karaj | collected 2018-10
CATTCGTTTTGTACACAATTCTTACATAATAGTTTTGAATTAGTTATTTTTACAAATTTTATTCGTATCTTTACTAATCTCTACTATCTTCTTCTATTTAGTTTTTAAGGTGCATTTTTTTGCTGCTCTTCTCGAACAGCCTTTATATAATAGCAAAGCCATTATTCGATGTCAAATAATTTTTGGAAAAATTTTTACTATTTTTTATTATAATTTTTAAGGTGTTTTCAAATAGGCAATTATAAAATTTTGAATAATAAAAATTAGTTGTATTTTCTTTCGATAACGCCGCCACCTAAGCATACGTCTCCAACATATACTACCGCGTATTGTCCTTCAGCTATTGCTCTTTGTGGATTATCGAAAACAATCTTCAATCCATCGCCCATTATATATGCTGTAGCATCTTGTTCTGGTTGGCGATGTCTAATACGAACTGTACATCTAAATTCAGTTTCTTCAGGTTTATATGTAATATAATTAAATGAATCGCATTCTAAGCATTTATGGTAAATCATTGATTGGTCACCTTGAGATACATACAAGATATTCTTGTTTACATCTTTAGAAACAACAAACCAAGCTTCGCCATTTCCGCCACCACCAATACCTAAACCTTTTCTTTGGCCAACTGTATAATAGTATACGCCATGGTGTTTACCAACAACCTTACCATCTAAATCTCTAATCTCACCATCTTTCATTGGAATATATTCGCTTAGGAACTTTCTAAAGTTTCTTTCTCCAATGAAACACACTCCAGTTGAATCTTTCTTTTCGGCTGTAGATAGATTATATTTCTTTGCTAATTCTCTAACTTCTGGCTTATCTAAATTGCCAACTGGGAATATAACCTTTTCTAATTGTTTTGATGATAATTGATTTAAAAAATATGTTTGATCTTTATTCTGATCTTTTGCCTTAATTAAATAATGTTTATCTCCATCATGTCTTACATTGCAATAATGTCCTGTAGCTATATAATCTGCACCAAGAGATAAAGCATAGTCTAAAAATGGACCAAACTTAATTTCCTTATTGCATAATACATCTGGATTTGGAGTTCTTCCTTTTTGATACTCTTCAATAAATAGTTTAAATACGTTATCGTAGTACTTATCAGCAAAGTCGATTGAATAATATGGAATACCAATCTTATTGCAAACTTGTCTTACATCGTAGAAATCTTCATCTGCAGTACAACAGCCAGAATCGTCTTTTTCATGCCAATTGCGCATAAAAAGACCAATAACTTCATAGCCTTGCTCTTTTAAAAGCAACGCTGATAAAGAACTATCTACTCCTCCGCTCATTCCTACTACTACTCTTTTTGCCATTGTACCTATATATTATATGTTTAAATAAAAACGCGCAAACATTTTAAGGGATAAATAATTAACGCCCCTCTATACGAAGACGCAAAAGGGGCGTTTTATTATTGTTTTTAATTCATTACTTATCTAATACTTCCACATCCATATCATTTTCATTTTGTTTTTGTAGTTCATTATTAATTTGCACCTTGTTATCTTTAACGCTGTCCCTATCTATGATATCTTTCTCGTCTATCGCTTGCTCTTTTTGTATTGGTTGAGGTGGCGTTGTATCTAGAGGATCTAAGTTTTCGAAGTTTGATGATATAGAATAAAAAAAAAGAAGCAGGTAAATACCTGCTTCCTGAATTCGATATTCGTAAGGCGATTATCTCTTTGAGAATTGTGGAGCACGTCTTGCTTTCTTTAAACCGTACTTCTTTCTTTCCTTTGCTCTTGGGTCTCTTGTTAAGAAACCAGCTTTCTTTAAATCTGCCTTTGTTTCAGCGTCAGCTAGAACTAATGCTCTAGAGATACCATGTCTAATAGCACCAGCTTGTCCTGTGAAGCCGCCACCCTTAACGTTAACGATAACATCATACTTAGATGTGTTGTTTGTTAATTCAAGTGGTTGATTTACGATATATTTTAATGTATCTAATCCGAAATATTCGTCTAGAGACTTGTTGTTGATTGTGATATTGCCAGATCCTTCTGGAAGTAATCTTACTCTAGCAATAGCCTTCTTTCTTCTTCCTGTTCCTAGGAATTGGATTTTCTTTGATGTCTTTTTCTTAGCTACCATAAGTTATCTCCTTCAATTAGAACTTTAGTTCAACTGGCTTTTGTGCCTCGTGATTGTGCTCAGAACCTGCATAGCAGTGTAATTTCTTAAGCATTTGTCTTCCTAAGCTATTCTTTGGAAGCATACCCTTAACAGCTAATTCAACAGCATATTCTGGCTTTGTTGCCATTAATGTCTTGTATTGAATCTTCTTTAATCCACCGATATATCCAGTGTAATGAGTATGATATTTGTCTTCTAATTTGTTTCCTGTTAAAACAACCTTATCGCAGTTAATAACGATTACATAGTCACCAGTATCAACGTTTGGTGTAAATGTTGGCTTATTCTTACCTCTTAGGACAGAAGCAACGTTTGAAGCTAATCTACCTAAAACTAGATCTGTAGCATCTACAACGTACCACTTTCTTTCGATATCCTCAGGCTTTGCCATATATGTCTTCATGGTTTTGAACCCTCCAATTAAAATTCTTTTTGTTTTCGTAATGATTCGCGGCGCACACTCATAGGGGCTAGTTTTTCTATCGTATGCTCATTACAATTGCCTAAACATTTTATAAAATATATTTTTCGATGTCAAACGCTTTATACACTTTTTTATTAATTTATGCGCTATATTTTACGCTATATAAGTAAAGACCGCAGCCGTCTAAAGTCTTGCCAGCTTTTTGGTGATTTTTTGATTCAAGGATTTTTGCCATATCCTCAACAGTAAATCTTCCTCTTCCAATATCTACTAAAGTTCCAGCAATTGATCTTACCATATTGTGTAAAAATCCATTCCCAGTAAGCACTATATCTATCTCTTTTCCGCCATCTAAAACCTCAATATGCGCATCATAAATTTCACGAATTGTTGTTTTAATTTGCGGGTTTTCTACGCAGAAAGCTTTGAAATCATGCTCGCCAATAATTGCTTTAATTGCTTGTTTCATTTTATCTATATCTAAATCGTAAGAACAGATATGGAAATACTTTCTTTTTAGAGGCTCATTTGTCTTTGACAAATAAATCTTATAAATATATGTCTTTTCTTTAGTTGAATATCTAGCATGGAAATCATCATCTTTTAGCTCCATTTTCAATACATCAATTGACTTTGGAAGTAATGAATTTAGAGAATAAATAAACTTTGAAATATCTTTAATTTCTTTTGTTGTATCAAAGTGTGCAACTTGGCCTAAAGCATGAACGCCTGCATCCGTTCTTCCTGATGCAACAATTTGAATATCTTCTTGCAAAATTGTATGAAGTGCCTTTTCAAGTTCGCCTTGAATAGTTACCAAATCGTTTTGTCTTTGGAATCCATAAAAATCGCTGCCATCATAAGATATAGTCAATAGATATCTCATAGCGCACCTTTAATTAAACCGATTATTAAATTATCTACATATGCACCGCCAAATGCGTATGCATCAACACAAATAGCTGCAATAAATAGAGCAACTATTAATAATCCCATATAATCTCTTAGTCTAAATTTTAGGACTTTCATCTTTGTTCTCTTATCTGATGCGTTATAGCATCTAGCATCCAAAGCATCTGCAAGTTCATCCGCTCTTCTAAATGCAGAAACAAATAGCGGAATTAGAATTGGAAGCATAGCTTTAACACGCTTAAAAAAGTTACCTGTATCTAATTCTGCTCCCCTTGCTTTTTGAGCATTCATAATCTTTTGAGTTTCTTCAACTAAAGTTGGAATGAATCTTAAAGCAATGCTCATAATGATTGCTATATCATGAACTGGAACCTTTATAAACTTTAGAGGATACATTAAACTTTCAAGCCCATCAGTAAGTTCTGTTGCAGTTGTCGTAAATGTTAGCATTGAAGCTCCCATTACAAGAAGTGTTAATCTAAATAGCATCTTTATAGCAAAATCTATACCTTGCCATGTAATGGTTATCTTCCACCATGATACAATAACTTCACCTTGCTTATAGAATAAAAGGTTAATAGTTAAAGTGAAAACTAATAGGAATATTACTGCTCTAATACTTCTAACAACAACCTTTAGTGGAACCTTAGATAATGCAACTGTACTAAATAGCAACACAGCTGTGACAAGGTATCCAAGATATGACTTAACCAAGAAGATTGCAACCATATATGCAATGGTCAAAATGATCTTGCAACGAGGGTCCATTCTATGAATCACAGATGAGGCTGGATAATATTGTCCAAAAGAGAAACCACTATTCATTTTTGAACACCTCATCCTCGCCAAATGCAAACGTAAATCCGCTTGATTTAGCATCTTCGTATTTAATATTTGTATGATGCTTTGCATTATACAATGCTATAATTTCTTTTAATAAATCTTTAACTGTGACAACCTCTTGAGAAATTGCAACACCCTTTGCTCTTAGGTCGTTTGCAATCTTAACTGCAAGCGGAATATCTAGTCCCATTTCAACCAATTCGTCTTGATGCTTGAACAATTCTTGCATTGGCATATCGAATGCAACTTCAGAATTATTGAACACAACTAATCTTGTTGCAAAACGTGTGATTTCATCAATATCGTGAGAAATAACTATGATAGTATGAGAGCAATTCTTCTTTAGGTTTGTGATTAATTCTAGAATTTGTTCTTTTCCAGATGGATCAAGACCAGCTGTTGGCTCATCAAGTATTAATACTTGAGGTTTCATTGCAATGATACCTGCTATTGCAACTCTTCTCTTTTGACCACCAGACAATTCAAATGGAGCTCTATCTTTTACAGCTTCATAATCTAAGCCTACCATTTCGATAGCTTCTTTAACTCTTGCAGCTATTTCTTCTTCTGATAATCCAAGATTCTTTGGACCGAATGCAACATCTTTATATACTGTATCTTCAAATAGTTGATATTCTGGATATTGGAATACCATTCCAACTTTTGATCTTAATGCCTTTAAATCTGGCTTTGGTTTTTTAGCGTTTGTAAGTTTAATATCGAATACATCAATTTCACCACTTTGAACTCTAATTAATCCATTTAAGTGCTGAATGAATGTGCTTTTTCCTGAACCAGTATGACCAACAATTCCCAAAAAGTCACCATCATTAATCTCAAGATTAATGTTTGAAATGGCCTTTTTCTCATATGGAGAGCCAAGAGAATATGAATATGTTAAATCTTTTATAATAATTGACATAACTTATCTACCAGTTCATCCTTTTCCATAATATTCGTACCAACCTTTATTCCTGCTTCGTCTAAAGCAATTGCAACTTGAGTTGCAAGTGGTACTTGTAATCTATTTTCTTTTAATTTGTCATATTGTGAAAATACATCTTTTGGTGTTCCATCAAGCGCTATCTTTCCATCGTTTAAAACGATTAATCTATCTGCACCTAAGGCTTCTTCCATATAGTGTGTGATACAAATAACTGTCATGCCTTCTTTGTTTAATTCGTGAGCTACCTTCATAACTTCAGCTCTTCCTTGAGGATCTAGCATAGCAGTTGATTCATCAAATACGATAACCTTTGGTTTCATAGCAATAATACCTGCAATAGCAAGTCTTTGCTTTTGCCCACCAGATAGTTTAAATGGAGTACCCTTTTTATGTTCAAGCATTCCAACTTTTTCTAATGCCCAATCTACTCTACGAATAATTTCTTCTCTTTCTACTCCAAGGTTTTCTGGGCCGAAAGCAATATCGTCTTCGATTATTGATGCTACCATCTGATTATCTGGATTTTGGAAAACCATACCAACGCTCTTTCTAACGTCAAAGACGTTCTTTGCATCTTTTGTATCCATTCCGAAAACTTTTACTGTTCCATAATCTGGAACTAAAAGTCCATTAAATAATTTTGCAAGTGTGCTCTTTCCTGAACCATTATGGCCAACGATTGCTACAAAAGATCCTTCTTCTATAGACAAAGAAATACCTCTAACAGCTTTAATTATGTCTGTTTCGCTTAAAACATATGAAAAATAGACGTTATTTAACTCAATTGCACTCATTGCATCACCAAAATTATGCTTATTATAGCACAAGATATTTAGTATTGAAAACGAATAATAAATGATTATGGCGCGCGCAAAATATAATTGACTACGCAAGCGATAATATATATAATATTAGGCGGTATTATAAAAAACAAATTTACAATAATACGGAGGTAAAAACATATGGGTAAAATGACTATTGATGGAAATACAGCTGCCGCTCATATCGCTTATGCGTTCAGTGAAGTTGCTGCTATTTATCCTATCACACCATCTTCTCCTATGGCTGAAAACTGCGACGAGTGGGCTACAGCTGGAAGAAAGAATTTATTTGGTCAAGTCCTATCATTAGCAGAAATGGAATCAGAAGCAGGTGCTGCTGGTGCTGTTCACGGTTCATTACAAGCCGGCGCATTAACAACAACATTCACAGCCAGCCAAGGTTTGTTATTAATGATTCCAAACATGTACAAAATTGCGGGTGAATTAACACCTTGCGTTTTCCACGTAAGTGCTCGTGCACTTGCATACCATGCTCTTAACATTTTCGGAGACCACTCTGACGTTATGGCATGTCGTCAAACAGGTTTTGCAATGCTATGCTCTAACTCAGTTCAAGAAGTTATGGACTTAGCATTAGTTGCACACTTTGCAACATTAAAATCTTCAGTACCATTCCTACACTTCTTCGATGGATTCAGAACATCTCACGAAGTTTCTAAGATTGAAGGAATCGACTACGAAGATATTAAGCCAATTTTCGAAAGCAAATATCTACAATATGTAGATGCATTCAAGAAGAGAGCTTTAAACCCAGAACACCCAGTTCAAAAGGGTACAGCTCAAAACCCAGATGTTTACTTCCAAGGAAGAGAAGCTGCTAACAAGTTCTATCAAGCAGTTCCAGCTATCGTTGAAGAAGCTATGGCTGATGAAGAAAAGATCACAGGAAGACATTATGAACTATATCAATACTATGGAGCTAAAGATGCTACTAAGGTTATCGTAATCATGGGTAGCGGTGCTGAAGCTATTGAAGAAACAGTTGATTACCTAAACGCTAAGGGCGATAAGGTTGGTTTAATCAAAGTTAGATTATTCAGACCATTCGTTGGCGCTAAGTTCGTAAATGCTATCCCAGCTACATGTAAGAAGATTACAGTTCTAGATAGAGTTAAGGAAAGCGGAAGCTTAGCTGAACCTCTATACCTAGATGTTGCTACATCTTTAGTAGAAGCTGGTAAAACAGATATTAAGATCGTTGGTGGTAGATATGGTTTAGGTTCTAAGGAATTCAACCCATCTATGGTTAACGCTGTTTACCAAAATATGGATGCTGCTCAACCAAAGAACCACTTCGCTGTTGGTATCGTTGATGACGTTACAGGTAACTCTTTAGACGTTAAAGAAAAGATCGACGCTGCTCCAGCTGGTGCTATTTCTTGTAAGTTCTATGGTTTAGGTTCTGATGGTACAGTTGGTTCTAACAAGAACTCAATCAAGATCATTGGTAACTACACAAATAAGTATGCTCAAGCTTACTTCGCTTACGACTCTAAGAAGTCTGGTGGTATCACAATTTCTCACTTAAGATTTGGTGATAACCCAATTAAGTCTTCTTACCTAATCGACCAAGCTGACTTCATCGCTTGTCATAACCCAGCATACGTTTTGAAGTATGATATGCTATCTGACTTAAAGGATGGCGGTACATTCTTACTAAACTCTCCATGGTCATTAGAAGAAATGGAAGCTCAACTTCCTGCTTCAATGAAGAACTTAATTGCTAAGAAGCATGCTAAGTTCTATAACATCGATGCTATCGACGTTGTTAATAAGATCGGTCTAAAGGGACGTATCTCTACAACAATGCAAGCTTGTTTCTTCAAACTAGCTAACATCATGCCATATGAAGAAGCTGATAAGCACATGAAGGATTTCGTATTGAAGTCATTCTCTAAGAAAGGTCAAGCAATCGTTGATATGAACAACGCTGCTATTGATAATGCTATTGCAAACTTAAAGGAAATCAAGTACCCAGAATCTTGGGCAACAACAACAGAAGGCGCTACAGTTACTCCAGTAACAGATGATAAGTACTTCACAAACATCATCGCTCCAATGTTAGCTCAAGAAGGAGACAAGCTTCCAGTATCTGCTTTCATCAACAACCCAGATGGTACAGTTCCAACAGGTACAACTAAGTTTGAAAAGCGTGGTGTTGCTGTTCTAGTTCCAGAATGGAATCCAGAAAAGTGTATCCAATGTAACCAATGTGCTTTCGTATGTCCACACGCTACAATCCGTCCTGTAATGCAAAAGGAATTCGCAGGAGCTCCTGAATCATTCAAGACAGCTGAAGTTAAAGTAGGCGGCGCTAAGGGATACAAATATAGAATGCAAGTTTCACCTCTAGACTGTCTAGGATGCGGAAGCTGTGCTAAGGTTTGTCCAGTTGGCCAAAAGGCTCAAAACGAAGAAGACAAGCCATTAAGAATGGTTCCTCTTGCAAAGGCTCTAGAAGATGGCGAAGATAAGAATTGGGAATATGCTGTTGCTCTTCCAGAAACAGATGCTCCTATTTCTAAGGACGATGTAAAGGGATCTCAATTCCGTCAACCATTATTCGAGTTCTCAGGAGCTTGTGCTGGTTGTGGTGAAACACCATATCTAAAGGTTATTTCACAAATGTTCGGTGACAGAATGATTATTGCTAACGCTACAGGTTGTTCTTCAATCTATGGTGGTTCTGCTCCAACATGTCCATATACAAAGAATGCTAAGGGACACGGTCCAGCTTGGGCAAACAGCTTATTCGAAGATAATGCTGAATTTGGTTATGGTATGGAAATCGCTGTTGAACAAAGAAGAGCTAAGCTTGCTCAAGATATGACAGCTTTAATCGAAGCTGGTATCGATGACAACACAAAGGCTATCTTCACAAAGTGGATTGAAACAATGAACGCTTCTGCTGATGAAAGCAAGGCTGCTTCTGAAGCTGTTAAGGCTGTTATCGATGACTTAGCTGCTAAAGAATCTGATGCTACAAAGAAGATTCTATTCACAAACATCGCTAAGAATGCTGACTGTCTTGTTAAGAAGTCTGTATGGATCTTCGGTGGTGACGGCTGGGCTTACGATATCGGTTTCGGTGGTCTAGATCACGTTCTAGCTATGAACAGAAACGTAAATGTTATGGTATTAGATACAGAAGTTTACTCTAACACAGGTGGTCAAGCTTCTAAGGCTTCTCCTACAGGTGCTATCGCTAAGTTCGCTGCTGGCGGTAAGTTAACAAAGAAGAAGGATCTTGGTAAGATTGCTATGTCTTATGGTTATGTATATGTTGCTCAAGTATCTATGGGTGCATCTCCAGCTCAATTCTTAAAGGCTATCAGAGAAGCTGAAGCTTATGATGGTCCATCTCTAATCATCGGTTATGCTCCATGTATCAACCATGGTATTAAGGATATGGGTGCTTCTCAATTAGAAATGAAGAAGGCTGTTGAAACAGGTTACTGGCAATTATATAGATTCAACCCAGCTGAAGGTGGTAAGTTCTATCTAGATAGCAAGGAACCAACAGGAGATTACAAGTCATTCTTAATGGGTGAAAACAGATATGCTCAATTAGCAAAGGCTAAGCCAGAAGTAGCTGAAAAGTTATTCGCAGCAAACGAAGAACAAGCTAAGGCTAGATATGCTGGTTACAAGAAGTTATCTGAGTAATCTAACTCAAGTATAAGAATAAGACGGTTGTGATGAGCAACCGTCTATTTTTTTGTAATTTGATTTTTACCAAATTATAATCGTCTTTTACTTCATCCATAAATTTTAATACCATCTTTTAATATTTCGTTCAACAACACTTCGTTGTTCTTTAACTGTGCAAAATCCAACAAATCTACTTTTTTATGCAATCTTTCACGTAGTGTTTCAATTAAATCGAAAAATTTTAATCCATCAATTGGAACTGCTACTAAAAGATCAACATCACTTATAGCTGTTGCTTTATTTTTTGCATAAGAACCAAATAAGTAACAATATTGAACATCGAAATCTTTAAAAACGTCTTCGCATACATTCTTTATGGTATTTAAAGACAATACCCCATGACTTTCGTCTATCATGTTTTGTTTCTCTAATACACTAATTATAAATTCTTTTTTTACTTCGCTTAATTTATCTTCATTTTGTTCGTAATTAATAAATGTCCTTCTACTTACTCCAAGTAGTTTTGCCGCATCAATTTGCGTAATATTATTATTTTTTCTGACATCTCTAATACTCATATTCACTATCATTATACATTTTTGCACATTTTTCGCCAATTGCAATGTGCAATTTTTGCACATATATTATTATCGAAATGTGCAATTAACGAAATAAGGCAACTCTTGTTGAGTTGCCTGTATTTTATATTTTGTATTTGATATAACTTAAGAAATCTTTGTTAACTTTCCTGAGCAAGAATAATCTCCTGCTTGTTCATAAGAATTCACAAAAGAAACTTCGCTTTCTTTGAATGTAATACTACAATAATATTCTCCGTTTTCATGTGGAATCTTAATTCTTAAATATCCACTAGCAAACAAAGCTTTATAATTCTCTATTGAATGTAATGGCTCTCCTGAATATGTTGTATTATTATTTGATACATAAATACTTGCTTTTGTATCCGTTAAAACGAAGAAAATATAAAACTCTTCCTTTACGCCATTCACTGTTTGTTCTTTTTTATCTGATACATAAGTTCCATTTTCTGGTTCAATAAAATCTTCTCCTAACACGCGAAGTGTTGTTGATCTATAACTTGAGCCAGTTACAATATATATAGTTGGTTTTTCATCCTTTATAGTAAGATAATACTCATAATTATGAGTGTTGTCTTTAAAATACACGCATTCGTCACCATATACACTCTTTTTGTATTCAACCACTCCAGAATATAATCCTGTAGGACGGCCAATGACATAATCACTATAATAGTAATACTGTAAGAGCCTAATTCTCTTAGCATCTTTATCAAACTCATAAACCAAATCATCTGCTGTATATTTACCACTTTCAAACGATACATTGTCTAATTCAATTGGTTGTGGATCAGGTTCAGGTTGTGGAATTGGGTCAACAATAGGGCTTACTGTTTGTAAAGCTGGATCTTGGCTATTTGCTTCACAAGCGCATAAGCCAAACAACAATACGGCAATTATTAAGCCGCATATAACTAATTTCTTCATATATCTTCCTCTAGTTTATTTTTTCGAAATCTGATGCAGGATGCTTACATATTGGACAAATGAAATCATCTGGGAGTTCATCCCCCTCATATACATATCCACATATCTTACATACATACCCTTTCTTTTTCTCTTCTTTTTTTATCTTAGGTTTTACATTGCTTTGATAATAAGAATATGACATTGTCTCGTTATTATTAAATACTTGTGCATCCTCTACTTCGCACAAGAACAAGCCATGGCTTCCTAAATCAATATATTCTTTAACCTTCAATGAAATTGCCGCATTTGTATAAGTCGTGACTAATGGTAAGCCATTTGGAGTTCTAACCATCATATCGTGTTCAAACTTATCTACATCTCTACCGCTTACAAAGCCAAATCTCTTAAACAATTCAAAAGGTGCTACTTCACTAATTGAATGCACATTCATTTTCCCAGATTGTTTAATCATATCGAGAGAATAGTTTGCTTTGTTAATGCTTACTGAAATTAAAAGTGGATCTGAAGCAACCTGACAAACGGTATTACAAATCATTCCATTGTCTTTTCCGTTTAAAGATGCCGTAATGACATATAGGCCATAGCCTATCTTATATAAAGCCTTGTTATCCATAATTCCCCCTTGTTTATTTTATTTTACAAAAATTCTTGTACAAGGAGCAACACCAGATAAAATATCTTTAATTGTATACTTTGGATTAGCGATATAAACTTTAGTACCATTTGAAGCTGGCCCTTTAATATATTCCAACTTTGCTTTAGCACCATTTGCTCCTGCTCTTGATGCTCCTTCGCATCTTTCTTGGCAAGCAGAGATATTCTCTAGAAGCTCATATTCATCCTTTCCTGAGATTTCTTTAATCAAAGTTGATTCATCCTTAGGATCAGCATAGATACCTACTGTAGATGTGTATATTAATAAGTTCTTACACTTTAATAAGTCAGCAACTTGAGAAGCTGTTTCATCATTATCTACTAAATGAACAGCCTTCTTACCCTTCTTTCTTAATTCATCGATTTCAACCTTTACAATTTCATCGTTTGAAACTGGGTCATTATAGTTAATGATTGGAATAGCATTTTGTGCTGGGCAACGTAAAAGAAGGTTTCTAATATATTCTCTCTTTTCTTCATTGTTGAAGTGTTGGTTTTCAATAAGGATTTGTCTTACGTTGTATTTTGGGTCAATGAAGTCTCTATATGTTTGCATTAGGATTGTTTGTCCTTGAGCAGCATAATCCGTCTTTACGTCTTGCGCATTGCCTTCTAGTTCATATCCGTTTCTCTTAATGAAATCAAGTCTACCGATTTCTGTAGCACCTGATGTAACCCAAACATAGCCTGGTCTTAATTCCTTAGAAATTCTAGCAATAACGTTGTAGTTCATTTGCTTCCATTCTTTATCTATTAAGGCCATTGAGCCAATCTTACCAACTAATTCGATGTCGAAATTTGCCATCTATTCTTCTCCTTCCTTCTTTATATATGCCACATATACTATTTCTATATTATTATTATCTCCATACATTACGCAAGCAACAGCTTGTACATTCTTTGAAGAATCCTTTGTTGAGGTAATGCTAATTGTTCCATCTGATGCCATTGTCACTGTTACGTTTCCATCTAAATCTGTTCTATAGATTTGTTGAATTCCATTAGCATCTGCATCTGGAGTAACATCTGTATATGATGTTAATCTATTTAACAATTCCGTTGTAGGATGATTATACTTATTAGGGCCAGTAGATATGATTGCGTATTCTGGATCTACCTTATCTAAGAAATATGTTTGATGTGTAGATGTTGTTGATCCATGATGAGCAACTTTTAGAACATCAATATCATATGAATCGAAATATCCTTTTTCATACAAATACTTCTCACCTTTGTAATTAACATCACCTGTTAAACATAATGTTCTTCCAGCATATTGTAAGAAGCATACTGGAGAAATGCAATTATAATTCTCTGCTCCTGAATTATTATTTTGAACAGGATAATCGGCTTGATCATATGTATAGCAATGCATTACCCAACTCTCTCCACCTAAATCAAAAGCACCTAAATTATATGTTATTGCCGCACTCTTCGTTTCGCCATTTTCCGTATATGTTTCGGCTTTCATGGCTTTATATGCCTTTGTCCATGTTTCAGAACGCCATGTTGATGAATCCTCAGATAGAGATATTTCCTCAGAGATATACGGAATTAAAAACTTTTCAACTTCAACAGCAGCGCATATTTGTGGAGCATACTTTATATGGTCGTAATCAGTATGAGACAACATATAGTAATCTAACTTAGTAACATTCTTTTCTGTAAATACAGCTTGAATATTTGCAAAGTAATCGCCCTTTCCATTTTCTGTTCCACCATCAACGAACATATTCTCGCCTGATGGAAATTCAAGATATAAGCCATCGCCTTGGCCAACATCAATAGCAGTCATAACAACGCTTGAGCCGTCGATAACATGGCCTGTGCCATTATTTGTATTACCGCCAGTTCCAGTGTTATCTGTATTTGGATTTAGAATGAAATCAAAAACTTCTGGTTTAACAAAATATACAACAACTAAAGCAATGACTAATAGAACTACAATAACAGCAATTGCTATTTGTACATTTCTATTCTTTAAAGCTTTCTTAGTTGCCTTCTTAGCAACCTTCTTAACTTGTTTTTTTATTTGTGCGTTTTCATCAACCTTCTTCTTTTGAGGTGCTTTCTTATTATTCGCCATATTAATCATCTCCTGCTTGGTTAATTATATCTACAGCAGACATCTTACCAGCCTTTGAATCACCATGCTTAATACATGCTGTCGTAACGATAGAAATTATTACGAAAGAAATTGCATAAACAAATAGGTACTTATATGTATTGTATCCATCTATTTCCATTATTAAACCCGAGAAGAATGGAGTAACGGCTTGAGCTGTCATTGACGCTACATAATAGAACCCTGTATATTTACCTACGTTGCTTCCTTTAGATAACTCTGTAACCATTGGAAGTGTGTTTACATTTACAAATACCATTCCAAATCCAGATAGGATAAAGCAAACTGGAAATAAGATACTTACACCTGGGGTTGCTGCTGTCATAAAGAAACAAGGAATGTACGTTATAGCTGCAAGGATCAAACCAGCAAAGATTGTTTTCTTTCTACCTATCTTTGCAGACAAGAATGCACATGGTAGTAATGCTACTGCACCACCAATACCATTTGCTAAGTTTACAATAGTAACTACGCTTTGCTTAATTTGTAGGAAATTAGTGCAATATACTGACATATGAGATCTTACACAGTTATATCCCATAAACCATAAGAATACAGTTGCAAGAATTAGGATAAGAGAAGTCATCTTACTCTTAGATAGCTTATGTTGGCCACGCTTTTCCTCTTCCTCTTCTTCGTCGACAACATTATATTTTTCTTCTTCTTCCATTCTTAATTGAACAAATTTCTTTTCATTAACAAATACTAAATATAAAACAAGGATAACAATTAATAATCCCGCCGTAATTGACCATAGAGCAATATGAGATTCATATTTCTTTGCGCCAAAAAACATATAAACCAAAATTGAAAGAGCACCACCTACACCGCCCATAAGCGTAATTAAAGCATTAGCTTGAGAACGTAATGGCTTTGGGGTTACGTCTGGCATTAAAGCAATTGCTGGAGATCTATATGAAGCCATCGCAACAAGTACGCCTAATAGAGCTACAATAAAGAATACCAATACGGCTGGATTTGCCATCATAACTGATTTTGCAGTTTCGATTTGGATTGTAGTTATATCCGTAATAGTAAATGATGTTTTTGCAATCCAATCCGCGCTTATATATCCATGTTCAGATAAAACTGTTACAATGCTCATTATTTTATTGTAGTCTGCTTCTGGGTTTAAATCTTGAAGATCAACAACAGAAACTCCTATTGAATCTTTCATATTAGCTATTAAAAGCGTATATTCCTTAAACTCCATAAGCATAAGAAATACAATAGATAAAGCTGCAGCAATAGAACCCCAGAATATAAATGAAGTTCTTCTACCACCTCTTGCATTCACTGCTTTATCACTTAATCCACCAAATAATGGTAATAAGAAGATAGCCAAAAGGTTATCTAAACCCATAATAATTCCGTATTGAGATGCGTTTAATCCGAAGTAATTAGATAATATTAAAGGCATAATGTAATCATATACTTCCCAGAATAACATGATGCCTAAGAAAGCAAAACCCACCTTTAGTGTTCTTTTAAAATCTAGTTTTAATTCGCTCTGTTTTGGGGTCTCGCTTACGATTGTAGTTTCTTCCATAGTTAATTCCCTTTCATTTAAGTTAAAACTATTATAGCATACTTTATATATAATATATATATAAAATAAAAAACTGGCCCAAATTACTTTGGACCAGTCATATTATCTAGTATAGATATTAACCTACAATGTCACTCCACATCGTATTTAGATCGTTCTTTCCAGTCTTAATATCCTTCATAACACCGCATCTATTTAATGTAGCAGCATCTGGGAACATTGTTTTAATGAACATTGCTTTCCAAGCTTTCATATATTCATCTGAATAGTTGTCATCTACAAAGATTCCATCTTCGTCTGTTTCATAGTATTCCTTTAATTCTTCATATGCAGCAGCAACTGGAGAAATAGCACCAGCATATTCACTGTTCTTTACTGCGATATCCTTTGTGCAAAGGAATTTTAAGAAGTAGTTAGCAGCTTGAACATTTACAGCATACTTACCAATACAGAAGTTATCCATATAAACGTTACCACCTTCGTTTGGAACATAGTACCATAGATCCTTGTTGCCATCATGTTCTACACCGTCATCATCTTCGTATGTGTTCATAACATAACCAGCATCGCAAGACCACATTAAAGCAACACTTGATTCACTCTTACCTTGAGCCATATCAAACTTAGCATTATCAATATCCCAGATTGAACCAGTACGAGCTGCTTGTAGAGTAGCTTTTGCAGCAGCGATTGTTTTTTCTGAGAAATCTTCAAATACAGCTTGAACAGCAGCTTTCTTCTCTGCCCCTGTTTTAGAGTTCAATGTTTCTCTTGCGTTGTAAAGACAAGCAGCTGCATAAGCATCACGGATAGATTGCTTAAGAGAACGAGATCCATTGTATGTGCTACTGAAATATTCTTCCCATGTTGTTATATGAGCATTTGTCTTAGAATAATCATATAGTATGCCTAGTGTACCGTACATATATGGAACTGAGTACTTTAATTCTGGATCGAATTCTTTGATAACATCAAGGTATTCAGCTCTGATTAAACCTTCTTCAGAAATATCAATGATTGTCTTATCGATTTCTTGAACAAGATTCTTTGAAATTAAATATTCAACCATATAGTCACTTGGGCAAACTAAGTCGTAGTCTGCTTTAGCGCCTTCAATGTTACGTTGGATATCTTCAACTTCTTCAAATTCAGATAATTCAACTTTGATTGTAGCTCCAGTTTGTTCTGTGTACCATGCTTCGAATTCTTCAAAAATGTCTTCATCGATATATTGACCTGGAACATAGATCTTTAATTTTTCTTCACGCTTTTCGCATCCAGCAAAGGCTGCTACTAAACCAAGAACCATTACGATAACGCATAAAATACTAATTACCTTTTTCATATTTTGCTCCTTCTATTTATGTAAATTTTCTTTTGCTTTTTTATTCTTTACAATGTTAAACACAATCAATCCACCTAAAACTATAACGAAGATAATTGTAGATAGAGCTCTTATGTCTGTTGGCATATTTCTTTTAATACCTGCATATACATATGTAGAAATTGTATCTACACCAGATCCTGCAGAGTTAATATTTGTTACAACGAAATCATCTAATGATAATGTAAATGCCATTGCAAATGATGCTACCATTGCGCCTGCTAATTGAGGAAGCATAACTTTGATTAAACTTCTCATTGGGCCTGCACCTAAATCCATAGATGCTTCCAAAAGGTTTGGATTTAATTGTTTCAATCTTGGAGATACTGTCAATATAACATATGGTGTTGTAATGATAGTATGGCAAACAATTAACCAACCAAGTCCAAATTGAACAGGAATCTTTATAGCGTCTCTTAATACGATAATCAACAAGAAGAATGCCATAGCAGTTACGATTTCAGCATTAACAATAGTAATTTGTGATGCTGCGTCCATAGCTGTCTTAGCTCTTGTTCTCATATAGTGGATACCAACTGATGCTGTTGTACCTAAGATAGTAGCAATAGATGCAGATGCGGCACCAATGATTATTGTATTTTTGGTTGCTGTTAACAACTTAGTGTCATTAAATAGGTTCTTATATAGTGCAAATGTGAAGTTACCGAATTCGCCTCCAACTTCTCTTGATGCGCTAAATGAATATAAGATAATCATAATAAGTGGTAAATAAATACCAGCAAGGACAATGATTAAGAATGCCCACTTTGCAATTAAGGAGATTTTCTCTGACTTTTTATTCATTATGCCTTACCTCCTTTTGCTGGTGCTTTATTTGTCTTTCTTGTAAGAACATTACTTACAACCATAACAATTAATACTAAAACTAGTAATACAAATGATAATGCCGAACCTGGACCATAGTCACCATAGTTTTGGTGCGTAAACATACTTGCAATCTTTGCACCGATAACTGATGTTTCTGCATCACCCATCATAGCTGTAATAGCGTATGAACTAAATACTGGCATGAACATCATGCTAACACCTGAAATAACGCCTGGAATAGACAATGGAAGTGTTACTCTGAAGAATGTACCAATATTATTAGCTCCTAAGTCTCTTGAAGCCTCTAGATAGCTCTTATCCATATTAGATAAAACTGTATAGATTGGTAGAAGCACATATGGGAAGAAATCATATACGATACCGATTACTGCCATTACATAACCTTGCTTCATTCCTAAAGTTACAAGTAAAGACTTTAGAGCGAATATTCTAAGCATGAAGTTAATCCACATTGGGATGATAAACAACAATGCTAAAATTGCCATCTTATTAAATGGTTGAGATGCTAATATAAATGCTGTTGGATATGCTATTAAAAGAGTGATCAAAGTAGATACTGCTGCAATACCAATTGTCTTCAATAATTGCGTCAAATTTGTTGGATTAGTGAATACTTGTGCGAAATTTTGCAATGTGAAGTTACCATCTCCATCTCTAAATGCATACACCAAAATTAGAATTAGAGGAACTATAACAAAGACGATTGTCGTTGCTAAATATGGAAATGCAAATGCAGTAGGTCTAAATACTTTAGCCTTATGCTTCAACATTAACTTCTTCCTCCTTCTCTTCTAATACTGGATTATATTTTTCTATTGTTACCTTTGATGTGTCAATCTTTACACCAACTCTATCGTTCATATCCCATTCGTCTGCGGTATCGATATAGAAGTCTTCGTCTGTATCTGTATATACTTGAACTTGGTAATATGTACCTTTGTATAAGCTTTGTGTAACGTTAGCACCAACTACACCATCTTCTTCATCATCCATTAATTCAACTGCTGTAAATGGTGTGTGGATAACAACTTCATCACCGATTTCAAATCCATCTGTTGGAATTTCCCAATCCCCACCGCAGAATGATACGATACCATCTTTCGTTACAACACCCTTATGCTTGTTTTCTGTTAACATCTTCTTCATGATGTGGATACTATCTGGGTCGATTTCTAATGAAACCTTAGCGCCTGGCTTGAATTCCTTTTGAGATTGAACTGTGAATTCATAGTTATTAGCCATAACTTCCATTTCATAGTATGTACCTTTGAATACTGTAGATAAAACATTACCATTGAAATGTCCTTTATCTTCACCATTTACAATGATGATATCTTCTGGACGAATTGTAATATCTACCTTTTCATTCTTATCGAATCCTTTATCTACGCACTTAATATCCTTTCCTAAGAATGAAATTAAGTAATCTTTCTTCATAACACCAGATAAGATATTTGATTCACCAATGAAGTCAGCAACGAATGCGTTTTGTGGTTCATCATATACTTTCTTTGGTTGAGCTACTTGTTGGATAATACCATCATTCATAACTACAACTACATCTGACATTGTTAAAGCTTCTTCTTGATCGTGTGTTACGAAGATAAATGTAATACCAAGATTTTGATGCATCTTCTTTAATTCGATTTGCATCTCTTTTCTCATCTTTAAATCTAGAGCTCCTAGAGGTTCATCTAATAATAAAACCTTTGGCTCACAAACAATGGCACGAGCGATAGCAACTCTTTGTTGTTGACCACCAGATAGAGAATTAACATCTCTATATCCATAATCATCAAGGCCTACAAGCTTTAGAGCTCTATTAACCTTTTCTTCAATCTCTGCCTTTGTATATTTTCTATATCCATTCTTTGCAGTTGAATCTGGGATCTTCTTTAGCTTTAAACCATATGCAATATTCTTAAATACATTTAGGTGTGGGAATAAAGCATACTTTTGGAAAACAGTATTAACTGGACGCTTATGAGGAGGAACTGCAGTGATAGGTTGTCCTTCGATATAGATTTCGCCATCTGTTGGTGTTTCAAATCCTGCAATCATTCTTAAAAGTGTTGTCTTACCACAACCAGATGGTCCAAGTAATGTAACGAATTGACCTCTCTTGATACCAAGGCTGATGTTATCGATAACTGTTACACCATCAAACACTTTAGTAATGCCCTTGATTTCAATGATGTTATCTCCCTTCTTTGGAGCACGTTGAGCTGGCTTATCTTCTACGATAGGAGCAGCTGGTTCGTCTTTTACAACAGGTTTATTAAATACACTCTTAATCTTTTGCAATAAATCCATTTTGTTTTCCTCGTATTAAAAATTAGGTGGGCAAGAAATCCACAAAACGATAGCTTTCTTATCCCCTATATTTTCTAATGAATGTTTTTTGTCTGCTTTGTAATAAAATGTTTCGCCTTCTGATACGGTGAATGCTTTCTTCCCGATAGATAATTTAACCTTACCCGCAAGAACATAACCAAATTCTTCACCTTCGTGAGGCATATCTGTTTCTTTTGCACCCTTTTCGTTTAGTGTCAATAAAATAGGCTCCATCTCATTCTTTTGAGCTGATGGAACCAACCATGTTGTAACACTATCTCCGTAATCTTTAGAAACGTAATCTTTCTTCTTGAATACAATTGGGCCGCTTTCTTCATTTTGGAAGAAATTACCAAGGTCTGTACCTAAAGCAACTAGGATATCACTTAAAGTCTCAACAGAAGGATTTACTAGATCGTTTTCCAATTGGCTGATATAGCCTTTTGTTAGCTCACATCTATCTGCTAATTCTTCTTGAGTAAGATTATTTTTTAATCTTAAAGCCTTAATCTTAATCCCGATTTCCACTTTTTGCCTCCCAAAAATCAAGTTTAGCAATATTAAACTTCGAGTTTACTTTTACTAAACTATAGCACGATTATATATAAGGGGGTATATAATGTCAAATAATTTAATAATTATTTCAAAAAATATTACATTGAATTTAAAAAAGCAGAGGCCAATTTAGCCTCTGCCCATTTCTATAGATAACTATCAATACTTATTTTGTTTCTTCAGTTGTGTTCTCTACACTTGTTGTATCTTCAACAGGTTTATTTGCTGCATTTGCCTTTTCTGCTACATATCTCTTATTAGCACGACGATAATAATCAACATAGATTAGAGATGTGCATAGAACTATGAACGCATTTGTTAAGAATAAATAGCAATAAACGTTTATTATTACATCTTGCATGATTATACAAGCAAAGATAATAGAAGCAGCTTCATATAATGTAGCAAACATAATTGCTGGGACGTGCAATTTACTTGCGTCATTAAAATGGTCCCTTAAATTTAGTATTAAGAAAATTGTTCCTACCACATAAGCCATTGCGAATATTGAAAATACCGCAGCTACATACATAAAATTACTTTCCCACATTTTTATTTCTCCTTCTATAAATTGCTAAAACTACTAATCCAATCATTCCAACGAAGATTACTATACCGCCATAGATTGCAGCAATCAAGTAATTTGGATTATCGTATGTGAATGTTATTGTCTTTACATATCCGTTTTCACCAACGACTACTAATGTATGAGTACCGTTAGATACAACAGTGTTTCCTGTAATTGCCTTACCATCTAAAGTCATATTTGCATCAAGTGATGTTAATACGATCTTATCTGTGTATGTTTCACCATCTTCAACTGGCGCATATGCAGCAACTACGAAATCTTCTGAATATACAAGGCCCTCTATTCCAACGATTGTGAACTTGTGGTTACCAACGATTGTATATTGAGTAGCGTTCTCATATGATACTGAATCGATTGTCATTGTAATATAATCGCTCTTTTGGATTAACTCACCATCTGCATCAACCACTGAGAATACAGCAACATACTTATTGTTTTCAATAAAGATTTCAGACTTAACAATTGAATTAATAGTGAAATCTAATGTTCTTACATATGAACCTACACCTTCAATTGTTAAAGTATGTTTACCAACTACAGCATACTTAGAAGATGATGTGTATTCTTTTCCATCGATAGATAGCTTTGCATTATCAATATTGATTACTACACTACCAGCTACTTCAGTATCTGCCTTTAGAGTTGAATAGTATTCGTTTGTAAATGTGTATGTTGAATAATATCCATTTGCACCATGAACTTCTAATGTGTAATTACCAACATTATTAATTGTTGTGCCTGATTGATATTCCTCACCATTTAGAACTAATCTGTCATTTGATGATGTGATAACAATTGCTTTGTTTTCATAAACAGCACCATCAACGATACCACTTACGATTTCTTTAATTGTTACGTCGAATGACTTAACATCGCCATTTGTTGAATGGAATGTTATAGTATGATATCCAACTTCATATAATGTTGTGATGTTTGATTCAACATAATCAATATCATAAGATACTGCATTTGAGTTGATGTCCATCTTATATGAATATTCAGTTCCATCAACAATGTTTGTTCTTAGATTTACATATAGATAATATGTTGCCTTGTAATCATTTACACCATAGATTGTTACGTTATGTAAACCGAATGTTGTAATGCTATCACCAAGAGCATATTCTTCTCCATTTAGAGTTAATGAATATGTTAATTGAGCTCCAAAGTCAGCATAAGCATTATCTAAATATTCATAAGCATTGTTCTTTGCTTCAGATACTGATGCATATAATTGAGATCCGGCAATTGTTTCAACAATCAAAATTGGATATATTGTTTCGTTGCCGTTAACATCCTTAACCTTTAAGATGTTGTTACCAATTGTATTTATCGCTTGTAGAGCGCTAATTTGCTCACCATTTAATTCGTATGAAGCAAATCTTACATTTGCATCCATTACGCCTAATTCAACCTTAGATGCGCCTTGAGTGTATGTCTCTAGGGCTTTATCCTCCGCATCTGCATTTGTATATAAAATGCTTGTTGATATATTGAATGTATAAACGTTTGATGTATAACCACCAACACCCACTACATAGATATCATATCTACCTACAACATCATATGTTTCAAGCGAATCTACTTCTTCTCCATTTACATAAATCTTTTCGCATACGCTATTAATAACTGGAGAGATAGCATTTGAATAAGTCTTTGAATTTTCAAATCCTAACATTACTTCCTTTAGAGTGATGGCGAATGTTTCAGAATTGTTAGATACAGTTGATGTAAATGTTACTTCATGGTTACCAATAACATTTAATACACCGCCTACAAATGATGTATTTGTATTTAAAGCAATATTAGCATTTGCTGTAATGTTTACAGAACCATCATAAATTCCATTATCTTCAATTGATGTATATAAATCGATAAATACATAATATGTTGATACATAACCATTTACGCCTTCAACAACCAATGTGTGTAGCCCATATTGAGAAATCTTCTCACCATTGTATTCTTCACCATCTAATGTTACATATGCGTTGAATTGAACACTAACATCATCTGTGAATGAATAAGCATTTAGAGTAGCACTTTGCTTTGTTGTATATAGTTGATTTCCTGTATATGTTTCTAGTTTTTGGATGTTATAAGTGAATACATCCCCGTTAATATTTGTAAATGTAACGATATTATTACCAAATGATGTTACATCGAATAATGCATAATTTGTTAACGCATATTCTTGTCCATTTAGGCTATAGGATACAAATCTTAAGTCTTGAGAAGCTTGAGATAATCTTACATCTGATCTAGTTACTAGTGTTGATGTTTGACTTAATTCATAAGCGCTTTGATCATCATTTGTATATAGGATTGCTGTAGATAAGTTAACAGTATATGTAGATGCTTCACCATTTACATTTGTTAATGTTAATACATTTTGACCAACATAAGATATTGTTACAGGAAGCGCATTTATTGTGCTTGCTGTTAATTCATATTGAGCATAACGCAATGTTGATGATGTATGAGCAATTGTTATAGCTGATGTAGATTCTACAACATCTCCATCTTCAATGTTTGTATTATTTACTTTTGAAGAATAGTAGTAGATTGTATCAACTAATTCATATTCATATGTTGATGTATATCCGTTTACACCATTTATTGTTAATACATATTTACCAACTATATCAAGAGTATCGCCAGATTCAAAGTCTGCTACAACATCCATGCTATATTGAGTAGATGATGTATAACCATTAATTGCTGGAGCAATAGATTGTGTATATGCACCACTTTGTACAGTATTAATTTCTTCAACTGTAATTACAAATGTTCTTTCTTCATTTTCGCCAACAAATGTAATTGTATGCTTACCAATCTCTGTTGCTGATGCACTATTTGCATCAAGGTTATATGAGATAGCATTTGATGCAAGTTGAAGTTTTGTATCGTTATATTTGTATGCTCCACCATCTTCAATGCTTGTTGTTAAATCTACATATACATAATATTTAGATTCATAATTATTTGAACCAAGAAGTGTAATTTCATGTAGACCATAAACATCAATAATTGTATTTTGAACATATGATTCGCCATCTAACAAAATAGTGTTTATTTGAGCTTGGCCAAATTTAGCGCTTACAAAATCGCTTGCTTGATATTTGTTTGCATGAGCATCTTCAATTGTTGTGTAAAGTGTTGATGCTGTTGATTCTTCAATTGTTGTAATTACATATGTTTCTTGATAGATTGTTTCATCAACGCTATGACCTGCAAATGTAACCATATGCTTACCAACTTGAGTTAATGATGTTGATAAAGCATCTAAAGATACAGAAGCATTTGTGCTATATGTTGTTAAATCAATATCGCTATATAGATATGTCTTAGCATTTTGAAGAGTTGTATATAGGTTGATAAATACATAATAGCTATCGCTTGTATATTCATAACCTACAACCTTGATTTCGTGCATACCATAAGCATTAATAGCTGTACCTGGAATATATGCTTGTCCATCTAATGTTAAACTGTATGATAAAGCTTCATCGAATTTAACAGCTATATTATCTTGATAGTTATATGCATTTAAAGATGCAAGTGCTGTTGTTGTATAGATGTTTGAAGCTGTTTCTCTAATATAGAATGTATATTCTTGAGTATCTTGAGATACGCTTGATGCAAATATTACGCTATGGTTACCAATTCTATTTTCTGTAGCTGCACTTCCCTTTGATACATTATCTAAAGTGATATTAGCGTTTGCTGTGAATGATACAACGCCTGCGTATGTATTATTGTCAAGAAGGTTTGTATTTAATTCAACGAATAAATAATAAACTGTTGAATAATCATTTGCACCAATTAGAACGATTGTATGTAAACCATATGATGTAATAGGATCTCCAACATTGTATGCATTTGAATCTAACTTCAATGTGTATGTTAAATCGCTGCCGAAATCAGCATAAGCATTATCTGATTCTATATATGCACTATTTCTTGCAAGAGCCTTTGCATTATATAGAGAGCTTCCAATACTTGTTTCTTTAATTGTGAAGTTATATGTTGTAGATGGAGCTTCAATTGAATCTACGCTGGTTCCAATAAATGTAATTGCATGGTTACCAATTGCGCTTAAAGCCGCAGCCTTGTTTTCAAATGAATTATCTACGCTATAATTATATGCATTGCTAATTGGACTTAGAGCTGTTGTATATTCTTCATTTATTGTTGTCTTTAATTCAACAAATACATAATATTCTTCGCTTACATAATTGAATCCTACAACGCATAGAGCATGATAACCATATGTTGTAATTGCTGAACCAACAGAATACTCTTCACCATTTTGAGTCATTGTATATACTAAATCTCTGCCAAAGTCAGCATTTGCATTATCTTCTACTTTATATGCATTTGCATATGCTAAAGCAGCAGAAGAATATAGAGTTGGACCAATGCTTGTTTCTCTAATCTTGATTGAATATACTTCTTTATCTGAAGAACTTGCTGATGCAAATGTAATTTCGTGATTACCAATTCTAGAGATATTGCCACCTTCAAATGTTGCATCAAAATCTGCTGAGATAATAGCATTAGCACTAATTCTTATAGTTTCATAATATGTCTTATTATCCTCAATTGATGTATGAAGATTTACATATTGATAATATTTAGATTCATAATTATTTACGCCAACAACAGTAATTGTATGTAACCCGTATGTTGTAATAGCATCGCCCTTTTGATATGCCTTTCCGTCTAACTTTAGAGAATATTTTAATCTTTCTCCAAAACTTGCGTATGCGTTAGAATCATATTCATAAGCATTTGATCTAGCAACCGCAGCTTCTCTATAAATTGCGAATGTTGAATCTGATGTTTCTGTAATTGTAATAGTGTAAGTTGTTTCCTTACCATTGATATCTTTTACAACTAAGATATTGTTACCAATAGTATCAATTGTTACTCTTAATAATTGTGTTACAGGTACTGTTACTCCATTTAATGTGTATGAAGAATAGTAAATATCTGTTGTTACTTGAGCAACTGTTACTACGCTTGTAGATAAAACAGGTTGTGATGATTTTAATGCTTGTTCTTGCACATCATCATCTGAATACCAGATGTCTGAACCTAACATAAAGTAATACGTGTCGCTATTTCCGTTAATATCTGTCAATACTAAAACGTTTGTACCAATTAATTCGATTTCAGGCAAAGTATCATATGTATCACCATTCAATTCGTATTTTGCATACTTCAATGTTGTTGATGTATGGTCTAGATAAATTGCAAATCTTTCTGTAATCTTATCATCTGGATTAATAGCAATTGATTCATGTGTATCTGTAGATGTGTACTTTAGAGAATCTGTAAGTGTATATACATATTGTTCTTCATAATTATTTGAACCATGAACTGTTATAGTATATGTACCAACTGTGTCTAATGTATCTCCATTTGTATATTGAGATAGGACATCTACTGTTACATCCTTTACAACGCCATTTGCTTTTGGAGAAATTGCTGTTGAGTAAATTCCCTCTGACAATGTCATTGTACCTGTTACTGTAATTGTATATATTGTCTTTTCATTATTTTGGCCAACAAAAGTAATATAGTGGATACCAATACTGTCTTTCGCATCTGAATCTTCATCTAATGTGTAATTGATAGCATTTGATGTGAAGGCCAAATCGCTTGATGTGAATAGATATTCTTTGTTGTCTATTAAAGATGTGTTTAGAGAAATGAATACATAATATTTAACGCTATATCCATTTACACCACTAACAACAATCTTATGTAGACCATACGTTGTAATGCTCTCACCGCTATATACTTGAGATGCTCCATCTAAAGATAATCCTTTATAAGTTAATTCAGAATTATTGAACGTGTAGCTTACAGAATCTCCCTCTTCATATGGGCTTGCCTTTGCTGCATTTTCACTCTTGAAGATATTAGATCCAGTAATTGTCTCTTCAATAACTAATGTATAAACCTTCTTATATGTTGTATTACCATCTACTGTCTTAATTTCAATTGAGTTATTCCCTAGGATAGCGATATTTGTTAAATCTGAAATGCTTACACTTGTTCCGTTTAACTTAATAGAATCAAATGATACTGAATCATCAGCATTTGAAACATTAGTTAATGATTTTGTTGTGTATTTATTTTGTGTAGCTGATTCGCCATTGAATAATAATGATTCTGAAATAACAACGCTATAGTTATATTTATTATCGTTTGCATCTACTAATACGAAATTGTATTCGCCAATTGTTTGTAGTTTTGCAAATGTTGTAATCTCAACGCCATTTTTTGTTATGCTTTCATATGTAACGCCTGCATTCTTTAGCGTTAAAGAAACAGCAGATGTAGATGTTAAGCTTGCTGGCAATTGAGTGTTTGTTAATACAGCTGAATTTGTATATTCTAAATCATTTACGATACTAAATGTATATGACTTCGAATAAGCCCCTACACCATTTACTACGATTGTATATTCTCCAACTTTACTAATTGTATCTTCGCTTGCAAATGTAGATGAAGATGTTGTGCTATTTGCCTTTGCAATCTTTAGAGTCATTGAAGATGTGTTTTCACAAATAATTGTAGTTGCTGTTGTATATGTATCTTCAACATCATTTCCATTAATCTTTAAATCATCAAGAATTGTGAAATAGTATGTTGCTGTATATGAATTTGCACCAGTAATTACAATTGTGTAATAACCAACTGTAGATTTTGTTGTTGTGAATTCATCTCCTAATAAACTTTGAGCTGTTCCGTTAATCTTAATTGATTCAGCCACCCCATATACTTTTGCAGTTACACTTGTATTGTCATAAGAATATGTTGTTTTTGTTAAAGCAGTATTTGCCGTTGTTGATTGAACATCAACAGAATTAAATGTAACTACTTCTTTAATTACAATATATAACTTCTTTGTATAGTTGTTTGTACCTTTTATTGTTAATGTATGGTTGCCAATTGTATTAATCTCAACTCCGCTAATATCTGTTGTTTGAGAATCTAAAACAACTTTTACAGGAGTTACAGTTGTAAATGTTGCTTTCTTTAAATATGCCAATCTATTTGTTGCGGAAGTTGTCTCTAAAATAACTTGTCCATCTTCAACAAATGATGTAGCTACAGTAAATGCGATTTTGTATGACGTATCATCAAGTGTAATTGTTAAAGTATGAATACCAATTTCATCATATAAAGTATCTGCGCTAAATGCTGATGAATTAGCATCAATTGCATACTTTGTATAATCAACTCCACTACCATCTTTAATTGTCATATAGATTGATTCTTCTGTAGTTAGTGTTGTTGATGTAGATGCTACTAATGATTCAGAATTTACACCATATTCAACAACTGGCTTTACATAGAAATATATTGCGCTATCTGTGCCAGCTAAGATGTAATATGTATTTTCTGGGATTCTATCTCCATCTACAACTGTTGCTACTTCGTAAGAAGATCCAACCTTTTCATAATATGTTGTTCCGCTTTGGAATACTAAATCTGAAGTTAATATATAATCTGTAGAGGTTGTAACACCATTTATTGTAAATGTAAATGTTAAATAATGCTTCCCAACTGTTAAGATATTTGAGCCTTCAACATATGTTGATTCTTGAGAAACATTCAATCCAGTTTGTGGAGCAATAAGATTTACATTTACTCCATACATATTGAATTCAAAACTCTTTCCATTGTTGTAGATTGCACCACGAGAAATGTTAGCTGAATCAATAATGATAAAGTACATAATCTTTTCATATGAAGATATTTCGCTTGTAATTGTTAATTGATATGTACCTGCGCCTAATACAACGCCCTTTATATCATCGATAGATGTGTATGTTGTTGTATTTGAAGATGCGCTTCCTGTTTCTTTAACTAATTTGAATTGTGTATCTTGTGCGCTAAATAAATAACCGTTATCTACAATAGTTACATTGTTTGAAGATAAATATGCACGTGAATTTTCAACGTTTAATTTTGGGCTAACAATAAATGTAGCACTAAGAGTGTTTTCACCTTGCTCTAAAGTTATTGTGTATTTACCAATCTTATTTACGATATATCCATTTGAAACAACTTGAGATGTTGATGTTCCATAATATGTCAATGTAGCTTCATTTACGCCTGCAAACAATAATGTAACGTTATTGAAGTATTCTTGACCATCTACGATATTTAAACCTAATTCTGCGTCAATATCGAAATAATAATCAATGTGGTATGTACCATCTTCTGCATTATATCCATATGCACTTGTAGCATGTGTTGATCCTGCATATGTGATGTAATACATTCTAAATACATAAGAATTCTTATTAGAGATGATTGTATTTGAAACATATTGAGTAGCTAAATCATCACTTGTATATTCGTTTCCTGCAACATAGAACATCTTGTTGTTTGTAGAGGCTAAAATGATACCTGATGAGAATACATCTGGGGATGTGCTATCTTGAGATGTTACATTTAATATTTCTGGGACAACTGTGAATGTAATTGTGCTAAAAGCACTATTTAGATTTGCTTCGCTATAAATCTCTAATTTATAATCACCAGCTGAATTAATTAATGTACCATTTGTATATGATGCACCATTTAATTTTAAAACGCCGCCTGATACAGCAGGTAGAACTGAACCTGTGTATGTACTTCCGTTAATCAAGTTTGTTGTTGGATTGATTGTGAATGTTACGCTTACGCTATATCCATTTAGGCCAACTAATGTTAGAGTGTTAACACCAGCATTATATGTTGTCATATTTGTATATGCGCTATGGTTATTTAAAGTAGCATCTTTTGCTAATAAAGAATATGCTACCTTTGTTGATGTTGTCTCTTTAATTGTATAAGTTGTAGCTTCTTTTCCATTAAATGAAGAAACCGCGCCATTTGCAAATCCTACAACATTTGAACCAATTGTCACTTGAGTATCAATTGTGAATGCAATATTTTTAATAGCATCTCCATTAGCATTTAATACTACTAATGAATATGTACCAAAATATTTAAAATCGTTATATCCTGATGTAATTTCTACTCCATTTAATTTAACAACAGCTGTTGTATCTTGAGTAAATGCTAAAGATAAAGTAGCAGCTTTAGCTGGGCTGAATTGAGCTGATGCTAATTCTTCTTCTCCATCTATTACGAAAATGTAATAAGTATAAGATACTTCATTTCCCTTATATTCTAACTTTAGCGTATTTATACCTTCAGTTGTTAAAACATTATTTTCACCCTTTGTTAGGATTGTTTCATTTGAATCTTTATCTATATTTGTTACTGTTAATTCTTCAATCTCTGGGACTAAGATAGATACGCTATCTGCATATGTTTCATTATCTATAATGTTTTCGAAATTGATAATAGCAAATGTGTAATCATATAAGATGTTGTCATTTGAATCTTTTACAACTATGTTGTATTCACCATTATCTTCAATATCACTGCCAGATACAAATGCTTCGCCATTTAAAAACATTGCGCCTGTAGATACAGGAGTTACTTTTGATGTATATAAAGTATTATTTAAAACGCCATCTAGTGTTACAATTTCGATTTCTACATAGAAATAATATGTTGAACCATTTGATGTAAAGCTATATACAACTTTGTAGTTTCCTGCAACGCTTTGATCTACTGCAGTAGAATCGATTGTTAAATCTACATTTTCGATTATAGCTAAAGATGCATAATCGATTGTATCTAAAGATGTAAATGTTAAATCATCTGCAATAACCACACTTCTATTATCTAAAGATACTAAATATAAATTAGAATCAATTGTTGCAAATAAAACGCCATCTGAATATGCGATGTCGTTAAAAGATAATGTGTTATCAATTGTTGTAACTAATTCTAAATCTTCTGAATATACAGATATAGATAAATCAGCATTTAATACAATTACACCATTATCTATAAAGGCTTCTCTATCATAAGATACAGAATCTTGAGATAAGCTTTGATTTTCATATTTATAAATGTCATTTTGGATTGTTAGATAGATACTTGAATTATTAATCGTTAATTCGCCATCTAAATCGCCAATTACATTTACTGCATTTTCATTTGTGTTTAAATCTTTAATAACTAAAGTTAATTCATTCTCTGAATATAGTAGGTAATATATTTTTGAATTTAAATAACTAATCGATTCAGCATTATCTATTACAACTGGAATTTCTTCTTCAATTACATATCCTGTTTGATTTAATAGGATGTATGAGCCATTGTAATAATCAATATTTGAATAAATGCCATCTTCTTCATTGCTCTTATTTAAAGTTAATGTGTTTGATTCCAACTCTAATACATCAACATAAGACTTTTCGCTATCCACATATAAAAGGCTAATTTCATTATTAGCTACATAAACGTCTTGGACATTTGTATTTAAAATAGTTGTTGAATATTCGGCAATTAATTCATATGACTTATTTAAGCAAACAATACTTGCTTTATCATCCTTATTCCCTATAATGATAATTTTGTCATTAAATACCTTGAAATCAGCAATAGAAAAATCACTTGTATAAACTAATGTTGTATCATGTGAAATGACTGAATTTAAATCATCTTTTAAAAAGGCTTTACCATCAATGCCGCTAAGACCATCTTCGTAATAAACATTTGAATTTGTTAATTCTTCTGCATTTGCTTCTAAAGCAAAAGAATTCAAACAAATAATGCTTACAAAGATAAGGCCGACAATACCCAGTAAAGCACCTACCCTTTTAAGCCCAAATTGCATAAACTAATCTCTCCTTATCGGGAACTGTTTACATTGGGCGCCATAACTCGATCCGGAACTCAATACACAGTTCCCCCCATTTGACCTTGTCTATAATAACATTATAGTTAGCAAAAAACTAATAAAATTTGGCAAAAATCCGCATTTTATGTAAAAATTATGTGATATTTGGCAATTTGGCGCCAAAATTTGGCCAAATTTGGCTTTTTTGTGGCAAAAAAAATGAGGCTGTTAAGAATAATATTCTTGGCAGCCTCTTAGTTTTTGGTTAATAAAAAGATTATAGTTTGTTTCTTTGAATTTTTCCAGAAACAGTTTTTGGAAGTTCGTCACGGAAAACTATGATTCTTGGATATTTATAAGGCGCAGTGTTTTTCTTGACATATTCTTGAATTTCTTTCTTAAGTTCTTCAGTGCCTTCTGTTCCCTTTACCAAAACGATGCTAGCTTTTACAACTTGTCCTCTAACTTCGTCTGGAGCTGCAGAAACGCCGCACTCTAATACGTAAGGCAATTCCATAATAACGCTTTCTATTTCGAAAGGTCCTATGCGATAGCCTGAAGATTTAATAACGTCGTCAACTCTACCGACATAATGATAATACCCGTCTTCGTCACGCCAAGCGGTATCACCTGTATGATAATACCCATCTCTCCAAGTGGCTTTAGTTGCTTCTTCATCCCTATAATATTCTACGGCTAAACCACAAGGTCTACCATTCTTTATATTAATGACTAGTTCTCCTACCTCGCCATCTTTGACCTTTTTCCCATTTTCGTCGATAAGTGAGACATCATAAATAGGAGCTGGTTTACCCATAGAATCTATCTTATGTGGAGCCCCGATTAGGTTGCCTATTATCATAGTCGTTTCAGATTGACCAAACCCTTCATGGATTTGTAGGCCAGTAAGTTTTTCGAACTGACGATAAACTTCTGGATTTAAAGCCTCACCTGCTGTAGTCATATGCTTTACAGATGATAAATCATATTTCGAAATATCTTGCTTGATCATAAGTCTTAGCATAGTTGGAGGAGCACAGAATGTAGTTATATTGTATTTTGCGAACAATGGAAGAATATCCGATGCGTCAAATCTGTCGAAATCGTATACGAAAGTCGCAGCTTCACAAAGCCATTGTCCATACAATTTTCCCCACATAGATTTTGCCCATCCAGTATCAGATATTGTTAAATGCAAACCATCTGGATCTACTGCGTGCCAGTATTTTGCTGTGTGGAAATGCCCCAATGGGTATTTATGGTTATGAAGAGCCATCTTAGGATATCCAGAAGTTCCCGAAGTAAAGAACATCAAAAGTGGGTCGTCTCCACATGGAGAATCTTCGGTTCTCTCAAAATGTGTTGAATACATTTTATATTCTTCGTCAAAAGTCTTCCATCCCTCTTTCTTACCATTAACTATTATTTTAATTTTAACAGATGGACACTTTTGGATTGCAAGTTCTGCTTGATGCGCTGTATCTCCATCAGCTGTACAAAGTATTGCTTTTACACCTGCAGATTCAAAACGATATGCAAAATCATGCTCTTGAAGTTGATTTGTAGCAAGTATTGCTATTGCTCCAAGTTTATTAAGTCCAAGCATTGCAAACCAGAATTGGTAGTGACGTTTTAATACAAGTAAAACTTTGTCGCCTTTCTTAATGCCCAATGACTTAAAATAGTTGGCACAACGGTTAGATTCTTTTTTCATATCAGCAAATGTAAAGCGTCTTTCAACCTTGTTTTTATCAAGATGAAGCATTGCAAGTTTATGTGGATCTCTTTCGCCGATTTTGTCTACTATATCGAAAGCAAAATTAAACTTTTCTGTATTTTTGAATTTAATCTCGATTGGCGTGCCATTTTCATCTTCTTTAACATCGATAAAATTTCTATATTCTCTATCTTCTAAGTCTTCCTTACGACTAGCGCCATCGCCTTGTACTATCTCACTTTGGCTAAGATCTGGGATTGGCTCACCAGATGGGTTTAGAACAATTGCATAAAATATGCAATCTTTTCCCCCAACGGCTATCATTCCGTGTGGAGTTCCACTATCGTAATAAATGCTGTCGCCTTCAGATAGAACTTCTCTATGACCGCCTACTTGAACCATAAGTTTACCTGACACTACTATGTCGCATTCTTGTCCTTTATGTGTTGTGCATTCTATTTCTTTCTTATCTGCACCTTCAACGAATTTAGATCTAACGTAAAGAGGCTCTGCTATTCTATTTTGGAAAGAATTAGCAAGGTTAAAATATGTCATACCATGCGCTTTTGCAATCTTTTCACCTTTGCCGCTTCTTGTTACAGTGTAAGAAGAAAGCATTGGACTTGATCCCTCAATAATGTCAGTTGCGTTTACAGAAAGCGCTTGCGCACAACGATAAATAAACGCAAATGTCATATCTTTCTCGCCGTTCTCTAAAGCAAGATATTCTTCATTTGAAACATCTGTCTTTTGCGCCATTTGTTCAAGAGAAAGACCTTCTATTTCACGAAGCTCTTTAATTCTTTTCGCCATTTCGATTATCTTTTTCGATAAACTTTTTTCTTCCATAGTTCTTCTCCTTGCGGGACAAAATAAGTATCCGCCGGCTTAGCCGGTGGTATTTCATTTTCGGGCAATTAGCCCTAAGCGTACTGGCTTAGGCACAAGTGCCCTTTTTTATTGACCTGCCAGTCATGCATGTGTTACCTGCTACCCGTGAACGGGTCTCTACCGTCAAACATACTTAGCTGGTCACTTTCTTGGTCTTGCTTCAATTGGTTGGCTATGTAGTTTTTTATCGCTGCAGTATCTTTGCCTACCGTATCGACATAATACCCTTTACACCAAAACTCTCTGTTTCGGTAGGCAAACTTCATATTGCCCCACTTTTGGTATATCATCAAACTACTTTTGCCTTTCAAGTATCCCACAAACCCGCTTACGCTTATCTTTGGTGGGATACTTACTAGTATATGTATATGATCGGGACAGATTTCTCCCTCGAGAATCTCTACTCCTTTCCATTGACACAACGTTCTTAGGATGTCCCGTATCTCGAGTCTTTTCGACTCGTAAAACACTTTTCTTCTGTACTTTGGCGCAAACACTATGTGGTATTTGCAGTTCCATTTTGTGTGTGCTAAACTTTGTGTAGCATTATTTTGATTCGTCACTATAATGTCCTCCGATTCTATTTATGTTTTTCGACTGGCAAGGTCTCAAACATTATATAGTCTCGGAGTTTTTTTGTCTATATTACACCGGTAAACCTTTTTGCCTACCACGCGCCCAGCACGTGGTATTTTTGTTGCACAAAAAGCAGAGGCCAATTTAGCCTCTGCCCATTCCTATAGATAACTATCAATAATTATTTTGTTTCTTCAGTTGTGTTCTCTACACTTGCTGTATCTTCAACAGGTTTATTTGCTGCATTTGCCTTTTCTGCTACATATCTCTTATTAGCACGACGATAATAATCAACATAGATTAGAGATGTACATAGAACTAT